>TARA_B110000046_G_scaffold52048_2_pt1 | contig 73693 bp, 71 predicted proteins | sample TARA_B110000046 | Tara Oceans TARA_B110000046 (sample SAMEA4397157) | marine metagenome | biome: Polar Biome; feature: [DCM] deep chlorophyll maximum layer (ENVO:01000326); material: water (ENVO:00002006), including particulate matter (ENVO:01000060) such as... | depth 40 m
TTTTCAGAAGTGACACTGTTAGAAAATTTATAGGCCAATTTGTACTTTCCATTATCAGAACCCTTTTTTGTCCAACCATCTTGGCATATCACTTGTAATGGGCTTCCACATATAAAAAGGAAAGCGATAATTTTAAGTCAGTTTCAACATAAAAAGTTCTAATTTTTATTGGTTAATCAATTCCTTGATGTCAGCTTCAATGGCCGAAGGAACTATTTTAGGTGCATATCTTTTGAAAGGTTTTCCGTTTTTATCAATAATAAATTTGGTGAAATTCCATTTGATGCTCTTTGTGAAAGTACCAGGCATTTCATCTTTTAAATATTTGAAAACAGGATGGCTGTCAGAACCATTTACTTTTATTTTTTCAGTTAACGGAAAAGTAACTCCATGGTTTATTCTACACGCTTCAACAATAGTATCGTTTGTTTCAGGTTCTTGACTTAAAAATTGATTGCATGGAAAACCAATCACTATCAAACCTTGGTCTTTGTATTGCTGATGCAATTTTTCAAGCCCATCAAACTGAGGTGTTAATCCACATTTTGTGGCCGTATTTACGAATAGTAATGTCTTGTTTTTAAATTGGCTAAAATCGATTGGCTCTCCGCTTGGCTTGTTAATTTTTAGGTCGTATACGTTCATTTTTTTTGTAGTGTTTTGTGATTGCAAATTTAGTTTTCAATATCATTGACGGATAATGATAGCAATTGTTTTCTGTATTAACATTTTGATTTTGAAAAGCTATGTTATTTTACAGTTGAATAGAACTTATCAGATTATCTTTGGGGAACATTAAAACATACTATTATGGGAAAAGGAAAAGATTCAAAAAAGGCAGTAAAGAAAGAAGCAACTAAATCAGTTAAAGAAAAGAAAGCTGAGAAAAGACTGAAAAAAGAAAAATCATAGTCTTTTTTAAACATGAGTCTAAGTCAGAACTAAGAAAATACTATTGAGTTTCACAAAATGACTTACAACGGCAAGCCAAGAGAAGCTGTAAGCTTTTGTTGGTGATGATTACATTCAGCGCAGCCCTTTGGTCGTTAGTGGGAAAGAACCTTTCATTGTTTATTTTGAGAAAATGAACAATGAATACCCAGACAAAAGCATTGAGTTTATTAGAGCCTCTTCGTAGGGAATTTGGTGGCTTTACATACACATCAAACATGGCCAGGTAACGATCAATATGTTACCATGCACTTTTTTAGATTTGATGAAGTAAGTATGATAGTGGAACATTGGGGTTCTATGCAGCAAATACCAGAAGGTAAGCTGAACGGAAACACCATGTATTAATAGCTTTATTGCAATTGTTGAATATTGAAGTGGCAACAACCACTCAAAAGCTTATTGTTCGTCTTTAAAGTATTTAAAAACAAGTTCTAAGGTATTCTGTAAGTAATCAAATTGAGTTTTTACTTGAAAAATTGAGCTAGTCTCCTTTTCTGAATCCGTAAAACAGTTGACTCAAAAAACCTCTTGGGAATTTCTCCATTTCTGGGAAACCTAATTTGATGTGAGCATCGTCTTTTGGAATTGCTGCAGTTTTGAATATATAATCCCAAGTACTCAACGAAATACCGAAATTTATTCCTTTTGGTTTACCACTAGGTAAATCCCATACATGATGCCACAAGTGCATTACAGGGTTGTTGAATAAGTATTTTAAAGGACCATAAGTCAGGTGAATGTTGGCATGATTTAAATGGCCTATGGCAATGGCAAAATAGAAAATGATGAAAGCTTGATCTGGCGTAAAGCCACCAATGAGCATTACCGCGATGTACTTCATTGGCGTGTAAAAAATATTCTCCATCCAATGGTAGCGAAGGTGAGCAGCAAAGCCCATTTCTTGTACAGAGTGGTGCACCTTATGGAATTTCCATAAAAACTCATATTTGTGCAGCATTACGTGGGTAAACCACTGAATAAAGTCAGTAACGATAAAGAAGGTAAGTAGCTGCAACCATTGAGGCATATTGTTTATATCAATCAGTGCTAAGCTTTGGTAATTGAATCCGGTTAACGATAAAAATAAGTTTTCGGTGGTGGAGCTGAATGCAGCAAAAATTACAACCTTAAAAATGTAAAAATTGAAAAACATGTAAAAGGCATCAATCCAAAAATCCTTTCTAACTATAGGTTGGCTTTTCCGCCAGGGGAAAGCGATTTCTAGCAGCCAAACCACCATCGACAAGACAATCAACCAATAAAAGTAGTTTACATACCAAGGTGAAACTTGAAAAGTTATTTCTCTCCATACGTAATCAGCAAAACCTTTGTAGCTGTCAGTAATTACAGAACCAATTGAGCTAGAACTTCCAGCTTGGGTAGCTAACAACTGATCCGTTAAACCGCTGTCAATAGGCAATTCCTTAAAGTAGCTCCATTCAACCCAGCTACCATCATAATTTTTAACGTTAGTGTAACCTAGTATTTGAGTAAGAATGAAGGAAGTATGAGACGAACGCGTGCCGGTGTGGCAATAAACAATTATTTCATCGTCTTTTTCTAGACCTAGCTTACTGAAATCCCAATTTAGGTCTTTTTCGCTTTTTATGGTTTTATTATCACCAAATTGAATGCAATTAGCCCAATCGCTTAGAATGCTGCCAGGGATACGGCCTGATCTGCTAGCGTCATTTTTCATGGTATTACCGGTGAACTCGTCAGAGGTTCTTGTGTCTAAAATAGTTACCTTATCATTATTTAAAGCCGCTAATACACCCTCTTTATCAATCGATATTGAAGTGTTGGGTTGATTTAGAAAGATAAAGTCAGTAGTGTCTCTTGTTGTAACCTCAGAAGTGATACTAAAATTACCATGTAACCAATTGGTTAATCCTCCATTTATTAATTTTAAGTTGGTCATTCCTTCCGATTGAAGGACCCACCACAATCTTGTGGCTTCGCACAAGCCATTGTTGTCGTAAATAATGAGTGTATCCGTAGATTGTACTCCTTTGTAGCTTAAAATCGATTGTAATGCTCCTCTGGATGCTTTAATCCCCTTGTAAGGGTAATCTGTCGACGCTATATCACTTCGGGTTATGTTAATGGCACCCTTAATATGCTCTTTCGCAAAGTTTTCTGCCTCTTGGATATCGATGAAAACAACATTTGATTTTCCGATTTTTTGCTCAGCTTGCTTTGGAGATAGCAAAACATCGGCTTGAGCCTTAACAGCATTAAGGTTAAAGCAAAATGCAGCGAGTAGAAGTAAGGCGGTTTTAAAGTTCATACCATTCAATGTTTATAATGTTTTTTCTTCTTCCTGACTCTACAGGAGGGTAGTTTTTTGCTAAATAATCTAAGATAATTTCTTCGTTTAATCCAAGGTCCCAAAGTTTCTGGGTTTTCTGCATCCACCGAATCATGTCGCGCCAGCCATCTTTAGTAGCGCGGTTTTGCGTCACCAATTTGGTTGAATGACATGCACCACAAGTGGCAGCTACCAAGTTGTAGCCTTCATCGGCAATTAAGCCTGAGGCAAGGTGAATTCCGTTTTCAACTCGATCTAAATCTTCAGCTAGTTGAATTTGTTGAATAGGAACATCAGCAGGAGCAAGCATTGGAATCCAATCGTTTACTGTAAGGATCGCTACAAAGGCAAGTACCATCATAAAGAAAAGCACTTTTAGCTTGTCAAGTTGCTTCTTCATGAGTTTACTAAACTCTGGTATGTTTCCTTTCTCTAGAGTCAAAATCGAAGTTTAATTGCGTTTAACAGCTATTCTGTGGCAAGCGTTGTTTAAGTAACCACGAGGGTTCCAGCCCGGCACAATCATAGGTTGTTGAATTCCTTTTTCATCGGTTGCTTTTGCCCAAACTTCGTAATAGCCATTTTGAGGTAAAGATATTGAAGTTGTAAAATGCTGCCAAGCGTTTTTGTTTTCCGCCGTAGTTAACTCACATAGTTTCCAAGTTACACCAAAATCGATCGAAACCTCAACTTTTTCAATTCTGCTGTCGCCAGCCCATGCGTGACCTCTTACCTCAAACGATTTAGCGCCTTTTACCATTGCGCCTGTTTTTGGGTAGGTAATGATTGACTTTACCGGCATGGCTTCAATCACTTTCATGTCTTCATCGGCCACTTTAGTGCCTGGAGCAACAGAAAGCTTCGGCATACGGTAGGATTGACCAGTCATTTTAGGTCCGTCGTGCTCCTTGTTTCTTACTGCAATTTTGTTTAACCATTTGCCAGAAGTAGACGCAGGCCATCCTCCAAACACCAGCCGCAGTGGGTATCCGTTCATTAAAGGTAAGTCTTGGTCGTTCATTTCCCAAGCAATTAAGGCTTCTTCTTCCAACGCTTTAGCAATTGGAACACCTCTAGAAATCACCACTTTGTTAGAATCACCACTAACATGTGTGTCAGCGCCATAGTAGCCAATGTAAACGGCATCATCCTTTAAGCCTGCATCATTTAGTACGTCTTTTAGTTTTATTCCTGTCCATTTTGCACAACCAACGGCACCTAGTTTCCATTGATTGCCCTTTGCAGGCGGATTAAACTCCATACGACCATTACCACCACACTCAATAGTTAAGTTAAAGGAGTGTTGTTTGAATTTGGTTTTAAGGTCGTTTAATGGGTATATTTTTTTTTGTTTAACTGACTCACCTTCAATTTTTAAAGTCCATTCATTTAAATTTATAATTGATGGTGGAATGCCGTTGTTTCGAACAAAGAACAAGTCGTTTGGAGTAAGCTTGTCGTCCAACAAATGAGCAGGCGTTTCCGCATTGATAGGTTTGTCGTTTAGGGTTTCAAGTTTTTCGCTTTTCCCTTCAATTCCATTGCTAATACCATCGTCTTGAAGTCCAACCGGAACCAATTCTTTGGGGAAATTCTTCGCAAACACCATGTTTGTACCTAACAAAGCACCAAAAGTTGCTAAGGTAGATTTACCTATAAAATTCCTTCTTGAAACAGCGTTATCTATTTCTTTAACTTGCTGATTTTTATTTTGTTTGTTACGTTTACTTGTACCCATTTATTAATAATGTTAAAGGCGTATTTTATTTTAATTATGCTTCAAATTTTAGATATATCAGAAGTAACCATTTGATGCAAGCTGAAATGTAACTAAAATCACGCTTATCTTTACTAGCCAAATCACCCAATTCAACATCTAATGAAAAGAAGTACGTTTTTGCGCAATCCGATTCTTGTTGGAGCTGGGTTTTCAATACTAAACAATTCTTTGTATTTCAGCACATTGGGAAATCAATGGAACAAAGGTATTGTCGGTATAAAATCCTAAAATGATTTACGATATGTACGGTTTTCCGCCAGCTATGTACAAAGTTAATTATCCAGCTCAAGGATCACCAGGGCTAGCCAACAGCATTGCTGAAAATATTTATAAAGTGATCACTTCTAACGATTAGGGTTTTGATGAAAATGTTTTCTGAAGCCGATGTTCCTTGTTTCCAATTGAGCCTGAACACCTCTGGGAACATGAAAGAGTATTACGATTTGGCGGCCGAATTAGACTTTTAAGAGCCAGAGGTGTTTTGATTGTTGTAGCGGTAATATTGTGCATAATTTTCGATTAGCGAGCTTAAATGACCCTAAGCCACACGATTGGGCTAAAGAAATTGCCGCTAAAGCGGTTGAAGCTATTACTAAAGGCGACCACCAAGCGTTGATCAACTACCTAAGTTTAGGCAAAGCGGCCGAGCCGAGAGCCATATCTCTCTAAAAGCCTCTTTCGGTGCCTGAGTTTAAAGTGGACTCTAAGGCGGATGAAATTGGCAGATAAGTAAACAGGAACGGAAAAGAAGTGAATCTGAGTGTTTTTCTTTTATCGAAATGTATCTAAAGGGATAGCTTTTTTAATAAGCATAAAACAAAAATTGCCAATTACCAATAGCTTAATTCTACAACCAAAATTCTTAAATATTAATGAACAAAACAAGCGTGTTTTATAAGTAATCCAATAAGAGGAGTAGATAGGAGGTATTAAATACATTCCTTTGTATGCTGCAAATAAAAGATTAGGCAAAATGACTATTAAAGAAATAGAAGATCAACTCCTAAAATATACCGCATCTGGAAAAAAGATGTTTGTTACTTCATCATTTCAAACACAGAGCATACCATTACTGCATATACTGAGCAAGATTAAAAAAGATATAGATGTTCTATTCATCCATACCGGATTTCACTTTACAGAGTCCATTGCTTTCAGAGATGAGATAGTAGCATTGCTTGGATTGAATTTAATAGACGTAAGACCCTTGGTTTCCAAAAGCCAGCAAAAAGATGCAGAGGGGCAATTCTATTTTGTATCAGATCCAGATTATTGCTGTTTCCTAAATAAAACTCAGCCCTTAGAGCCTTATCTCATGCAATATGATATATGGATTAGTGGGGTTCGGGCAAACCAAAGCGCGACTAGAAAAAAGATGAGTACAGAACAAGCGGCTCCTTTCGATATCCTTCGTTTTCATCCCATGTTGGATTGGACAGCGAAGCAGATCTATGAATATAGACAGCTTCACCAATTGCCTGAACATCCTTTAGACGCACAGGGATATCAAAGTATCGGCTGTGTTCCTTGTACGCGTAGATTCGATTCAGCTGATGAGCGGTCCGCAAGGTGGTTTGGAATGAACAAAACAGAATGTGGATTACACACAGAATTAATAGGGTAGCTTTATGAATATACTTATAACCGGAGGAGCTGGATACATTGGAACAGAGCTTATATACAGTTTAGAGGCAGATGATTTAGTTGATAGGATTGTTGTTTACGATAGCCTATTTCAAAGCAATTTCAATCTTTTTCTAGGGCGCTCGAAATTGAAGACCAATAAAGTCCATTTTGTTCAAGGTGATATATTAGACTCTCGTAAGCTCAAAAAGCAGGTAGACAATGCTGATGTTGTCTATCATCTGGCGGCTAAAGTAACCACTCCTTTCGCTGATCATAACCCACATGAGTTCGACCAAATAAATAATTGGGGCACCGCTGAATTGAGCTATCTGGTTCAAAAAAGTAAGGTAAAAAAATTCATCTATACCAGTAGCGCCTCTGTTTATGGAGCATCGCAAGAAGAGATGGATGTTACATCACCGCTCAATCCGAAAACCTTCTACGGCATATCGAAAATGCATGGTGAGGAACATGTCAATGGTTTACGTGGTTCGGATATCAAAGTCTATGTATTGCGACTGGGAAATGTTTTTGGATATAGTAAAAGTATGCGTTTCGATTCGGTCATAAACAAATTCATGTTCGAAGCCAATTTCACCAAGCGCTTGCGTATAAATGGAGATGGAGATCAATGGAGGTCCTTTATCCATATCGATCGGTTGACTACCATCCTTAAAAATATTGCGATGACTGATCTAAAACCAGACATCTACAATCTTGTTACCAACTCCCTCAAGATCAATGCGATTGTAGATGAGTTGAGATCATTATATCCAGGATTGGAAATGATCTTTGTGAATCAGAATATGAAAATGAGGAGCTTAAGGGTGAAGCCAGATGAGCGAATTCCAGAAGTCAGATCATTAGATATAAAAAGCCTAGCTGTTCAAATGAGCGAATTCAAGGATCAATTTAGTTTTTAAATCTAGTTAATAGGAATTAAAAACAAAACACCTATGCCTTTTAGAATATATACAGATAACTGAGAATAATTTATAATCAATTGGTTAAATATTATTGTACGATTGGTGTAAGACAGAAACCTAATTAATAAAAGTTAGCAGGCCTGTTTGATTATTTTTAATTTCGTTAAGGCAATGAACCGTATTGTAACATTTAATACATTGTTAGAAACAGTAGAAATGAGAAAAAAAAAGACCTTTTTTTTAATAGCTTTTATTATTGTGACCATTATATTTCAGAGCAATAGTTTCGCTCAAACCTATGGCAAAAATGGTATGGTTGTGTCTGATAATACAGCTGCATCGAATGTAGGTGTTGATATCCTGAAAAAAGGAGGCAATGCAATTGATGCGTCCGTTGCTACTGCCTTTGCACTTGCTGTTACTCATCCACAAGCAGGTAATATTGGTGGTGGTGGATTCCTCGTTTACATGGACAAAAAGGGCAAGGCTACTACTATTGATTTCAGAGAAAAGGCTCCATTACTTGCAACATCAGATATGTATTTAGATGATTCAGGAAAGTTGATAGAAAAGAGTAATCATATTGGACTAAGAACAGTAGGAGTGCCTGGAACCGTTGCTGGACTTTATTTAGCACATCAAAAATATGGAGCACTGCCATGGGTAGAGTTGGTGCAACCATCAATAGATTTGGCTGAAAATGGAGTTGTTCTTTCATGGACGCTAGCAGAGCAAGCTAAAAGGATCAGTGCGAGTTCTGAGCCTGAATTTCTTAAAAATTATTTTAAAAATTCAGATGGAGAAATAAACCAGCATGGAGATTTATGGATTCAGCAGAATTTAGCCAATACGTTAAAACTTATAAGGGATAATGGTCACGATGGCTTTTACAAAGGTGTGGTAGCTAATGAAATTGTGGCTTTTATGAAGGCAAATGGTGGGATTATCACTTTAGAGGATTTAAACAAATACGAAGCGATAGAACGTGAGCCGATTTCAGGAACATACAAAGAGTATAATATCTTGTCTATGCCGCCACCAAGTTCAGGAGGTGTTGCCATTGTTGAGATGTTAAACATAATGGAGCAAGCCAACCTTGATTCTATTAAGTTCAATTCTACAGAATATGTTCATTTACTTGCTGAGGCCATGCGAAGAACTTATGCCGATAGAGCTGAGCACTTGGGTGATTCTGATTTTAAGCCAGATATGCCAATTGATAAATTGACTTCTAAGGGTTTTGCCAAAATGAGGTATAAAAACATTGACCTTAATAAAGCGTCTGTTAGTGACTCAACCAAATTCGGTCAAATATATGACAGTAAAAATACCACTCATTTATCGGTAATTGATAAAAACGGAAATGCTGTATCATTAACCTATACCTTGGAGCAATCGTATGGTTCGGGTTTAGGTTCAACAAAACTTGGTTTTATATTCAACAACGAAATGGGCGATTTTAACCCACAACCAAGTTTCACTAATAGCGGTTGGTTAATTGGTACAAATCCTAATATTATTCAGCCAGAAAAACGGATGCTTTCTAGCATGAGCCCTACCATCGTTACAAAAGAAGGAAAACCATATTTGATAATTGGGAGTCCGGGCGGAAGAACAATTATTAATACTGTTTTTCAAACTATATTGAATGTAATTGAATATGAAATGCCCATTGATAAAGCCATCGAAGCAATGAAAATACACCATCAATGGATGCCGGATAAATTAGTCTATGAAATCGATTTAATGTCGCCAGACACTAAAAAAGCATTAGAGCAGATGGGGCATAATTTGCAAGAAAGAAAGAATTTAGGGCGGTTAATGGGAATTCTTTGCCCAACAGAGTCAGATGTTTATATAGGCGCTGCAGATTCATCAAGTCCAGACGGAGGAGCTGTAGGGTATTAATTTTTTTTCAACAAAATCAAATCTTTTTTCCATAAAAACGGATGCTGTCAAATGTTAGATTAGAAACCATCTGCATTTTATTACGGTTTGAATCGGGGTTTAAAACATCCATTGATGGTGAAGTTTCAAAAGGTTATTCTTGCTTTGTTAATATGCGTAAAGTAATTCATACTTCCGGTGCAGAGCATTCCATTAACCAAAGGCCAATATCTAAAATCAACTATTAATATATCTAAACTGTTTCGTGTCCTACTAAATTCGTGATTCCCCAATTGTCTAGTTCGTCTTGACTCCAAAGGCTTGGATAAAAAATACGGCGTTGGTATTTTGGATGCATATATTTTTGCCAATCGCTTCCACCGGTGGCTTCGGCTGATTTTTTACCGCTGTTTAAATATTTTTTAGCAGCGTTCAAATGCGCCATAACCCAACTTACATTTATGGTGTGATCACAATGACGCATGGAATTTATTAATTCTTTGTTCGCTTGAACTTCAGCTGGTAAGTTCTTAAATTTAGCCCAAAGATTTACTGATTTGTATTCGTTAATAAACGTAATGAATTCACTTTTGTAACGCTCTTCAAAATTTCTAAGTAAGGTAGATTTTTTACCTGTTTTATAGTTTTTGCCTGCCGCTTGCCAATACATGTTTTCAACCAATTCTTCTGTTGATGAGTCGTTTGTGAAGTTTTTTCTAAACCTCATATCAATCAAGTTAATGGCGTCGGTACAAGCAAATTCAACCAATCGGTATTGAGCGCTTTGAAAGCCGCTAGCAGGAGTAAGGGTATCTCTAAACTTCATGTATTGGTCAACGTCCATTCCGTCGCCCATAATATTGAACGATTCCGATAGCATATCAAAATATCGACTTATTCGTACCAAGTGTTTGCTGAACTTCTCAGCAGGAATAGCATCGCAATCAGCTATTTGTTTTATTTCCCAAAGAATCATTTTAAACAACAATTCGTTGATTTGATGGTACATAATAAAAACCATTTCATCGGGTAATGTTGTGCGTTGAGTTTGTAACCCTAACAATGCATCCGTTTGAATATAATCCCAATAAGTTATAGGTTTAGCGTACGACAAGCCACTTAAGTGAACATCTGGGTCTTGATCTATTTCTTTGTATTTGGTGTCAATACGGTCTAATAATTCTTTTCTATTGTAGCTCATTTAGGTTTTTTTAAGTGGCGTAATCTTATAAGATTTCAATAATATAAACTATGATTTAAATCAGCTAATTAATCTAAGGTAAATTACTTATTGATATTTTAAACTTCTCGTTTTTTTAAGAAATTCTAAACATAATAGCTAAAACTGAAGATTATATTATTTTAAATGTAGACGGTTATGCTGTTGAAACCGAATTTCAAGACAGTTCAAAATAAGACCCTATTTATAAATACATTAATAAAAATTTTAAATAACATATTAGTTTAGTTGAAATCGCAAGCGTTGCTAAAATGGCTGTTCCTGTTTTTTATAGATACTTTAAAAAAGTAACTAGAAAAACATTTACCAAATTAGTAAATGAGTATAGGATATGTGAATTCCAATAAAAACTAACTGCAGAAAGAATCAAACAAAGCACAGAATAATTAGCTATTTTAGAATATAAATTAATAGCTCTAGAAGTGGCTAAAGCCAGTTAGTAGTCATTAAAATAAAGATCGTTAATTATCTTAATCCATTCCATTCTTCAAAAAAATATTGAAGAAATTCTTCCATATAACAATGTCTTTCTTTGGCCAAAAGTTGGCCTGTTTTTGTGTTCATTTTATCTTTTAAAAGCAATAACTTTTCATAAAAATGATTGATTGTTGGCGCAGTAGATTTTTTATATTCTTCCTTATTCATTTCTAAATTAGTATTAATTTCAGGATCGTATAAAGGTCTATTTTTAAACCCTCCATAATTAAAACACCTAGCAATTCCAATGGCTCCAATAGCATCCAAACGATCTGCGTCTTGGATGACGTCCAATTCTATAGATGTAAATTTTTCACCAGAATCTAATGAAGATTTATAAGAAATAAATAGAATGATATTTTCTACATGAACAATAATATTCTCATCAACATGTTGACTTTTTAAAAAAGCTCTTGCTTTTTTTGGGCCAACAGATTCGTCTCCATTATAGAATTTAGCATCAGCAATGTCATGTAAAAGTGCTCCCAATTCAACAATAAAATGATTAACTTTTTCATTTTTTGCTATAAGAAGAGCATTTTTATAAACTCTTTCAATATGAAACCAATCATGACCACCTTCTGCGCCCTCTAGCGTTTCTTTAACAAAATGTATTGTATTTTGAACAATCTGTTTTTTATTCATAGTATAAAAATAAAAGATCCACTTCTATATAGAAGTGGATCTTAAGATATTTCTTAAAATTTTATAAGTAAAAGGACTGCTTTTTTTGCTTGCATTTTACTCCATTGTATTTGAATCTAGCAGCCAATTTAACAATTCCAATTTATTTGAGTAGCTGAAAGATTCAGCTACATCAAATTCCTACTGGATTATTGAAACTATATCTGAGCAATCTATTTCATCAATTAAGTCTGACCAACAAAAGGTAAAATGCTACTTGGTTCTTGGATTGGAAGAGAAAAACAATAAGTATTGTATTGCCAGTTTCAATTTAATCGAGAATTATTTCAAGAGGCCTCCATGATATAATGCCTTTTGTAACCGAATAAGATAATAACATGGTGCCGGTAGAATAGCCATCTTCAAACTCAGCGATATACCAATTGTTTTTTAAAGGTTTCCCTGAAATAAAAAAGTAAACACTGCCATGGATTCCTTCAACTTTTATCTTGTGACTTTGTTCTGATAAATTATTAAAGAGTTGTTCGGCAGATTCAACCCCGCTACTTTTTAAACGTGTAAGATGATATTCTGAAAAATAAAAGGAGGCTAAATCGTTGTTGGCTTTTCTAAGCTCAATCAAACTCTTTTCGTAGTCACCGTTTAATTTTTTAAGTTCTAGATTGGCAATATCTTTTTGAGTAGACTCTTCAATGAGGGTTTCGTGCTTCGTATTAAGTTGAAACATCTCACGGATTAGAAGTAATAAAGCTATTATGAGACTTATCTCAAGTATTAATCGATAGATCTTTTTCATGCCGCAAGATTAAATACTGATTGAATGCCAATTAATCTAACGGGTATAAGTTATTAACCTTTTTTGATTTAAAGGGCTTAGTAATCAAATAAAAAGTTAAGCTTTTCAACTACTTTATCGGCATTTGGAATCATGTACTCTTCAAGAGCACTGTTTAGTGGGATAGCCGGTAAATTCATGGCGCCAACAATTTCAACAGGTGCGTCTAAGTATTCAAAACAACGACGTGAAATAAATCCACCAATTGCGTGAGCAAAGGTATTGTACAATGGTTCTTCAGAAACAAACAATACTTTTCCATGAACCTTTACACGTTCCATAAGTTGTTCTTCATCAAATGGAGCAAGAGTTCTTAAATCAAGAATTTCGATTTTCCCTGGAAATTCTTTAGCCGCTTTTCTGCTCCAATGAACACCCATTCCGTAAGTAACAATCAAAAGAGATTCACCTGTCTTAATATTATGGTCATCAGCTTTTTGAACAATATTAGCCAAGCCAAAAGGTAAAACATAATCTTCGCCAGGTTCAATACATTTTGCTTCTTCGGTATGAGGAACTTTACTCCAATACAAACCTTTATGCTCAAGCATTATTACAGGATTTGGATCGTAGTAAGCAGACTTCATAAGGCCTTTTAAATCAGCACCATTACTTGGGTAAGCAATTTTAAGGCCTCTTATATTAATGAGCATTGACTCAATACTTGAAGAGTGGTAAGGGCCACCGCTGCCATATGCTCCAATGGGAACACGAATAATATTACTAATTGGCCATTTTCCGTTTGATAAGAAATAAGATCTTGAGACTTCAGTAAAAAGTTGGTTTAACGCAGGGTAGATGTAATCAGCAAATTGAATTTCAACAATAGGCTTTAAACCAACGCAGCTCATACCAACAGTGCTGCCAACAATATAGGCTTCCTGAATAGGCGTATTAAAAACGCGCTCTTTTCCAAATTTTTGAGCAAGTGTTGCAGCTTCTCTAAAAACGCCACCAAGTCTTCCGCCAACATCTTGTCCATAAAGAAGCGACTCTGGATGCTTCCTTAAAATTTCTTCAACAGCATGCAAAGCGCAATCAACCATTAAGGTTACTTCACCATTTTCAGGTGATCTAACACCTTTTTCTTCTGTAATTGGTGTAGGAGCAAATGTTGTATTTTCTAAGTCAAGTGGATCTGGTTCTTCGGCGTTTTTTGCTTTTTCGAAACCTTCTTCAACCACTGTTCTTGTGCTGCCTTCAATTTCTTTCAATTGATCTTCCGTAAAACCAAAAGTAAGTAAATCATTTCTGAAACGAGGAAGAGGGTCCCTTGATTGATGTTCTTCTAAATCGTCTCTGTACCATTCTCTGCGAACCCCAGAAGTATGATGACCTAACAACGGAACGGTTCCATGAATTAAGAATGGTCGTCTTTCTATACGCATTAAATGAATAACTTCTTGTATCGTATTGTACGATTCAAAGAAATCAGCACCATCAATCGATCTCGTTTCAATACCTTTAAACCCTACTGCATATTCGGCTGCGTTTTGAGCTCTGGTTTCAGCTGCATTTGCAGATATATCCCATCCATTGTCTTGTACAAAATACATAATTGGGTATTGGTGCAGCGCCGCCATTTGAAGTGCTTCAGCAACTTCTCCTTCAGTAACTGAGGCATCGCCCAGGGAGCAAACGGCAATTGGCTTTTTATCAGAGTATTCTTTATCTAATCCTAGTTTTTCAATATGCTGAATACCCATTGCAACTCCTGTGGTAGGTATGGCTTGCATTCCGGTAGCTGATGTTTGGTTCGGAATCTTTGGTTTGTCGTCATCCTTTAAACTAGGATGACAGTAATACAATCGACCACCAGAAAAAGGGTCGTCTTTTTTAGCGAAAATTTGTAACATTAACTCATATGGAGTCATGCCAATACCTAATAAAATTGAGTCATCTCGGTAATATGGAGCAACCCAATCTTGAGGGAACAACTGTAAAGCCAAAGCTAACTGAAAAGCTTCATGACCCCTGGAGGTAGCATGAACATACTTGGAAGATATTTTAGCGTTTTCTTCATATATATCACTCATATGGCGAGCTGTACACATCAATTCAAACGCTTTTAATAAGGTTTCAGTTGGTATCTGGGGGCTAGTCATTCTTTTCTGTCGTTGCTTCTGAATTTGCAGCTTCTATAGCTTCTTTATGTCTTTTTATTGAAATAGAAATTGTTTTTCTTTTCAATTCCCATTCAGCAATAATTTGATCAATGCCTGCTATTTTGTCAATAACCTCTTTTTTCATTGGGTTATCGTCAGGGGTATATTGAAAGAACCCAAGGTTGTTTTCATATTGTAATTTTTCTTCTTTGTTGGTTTGAATCTTTCCCTTTGAAAAGCGAAGTTCTTTTTCGAGCGCTTTTAGCGGATCGTTTTCTTGTGATGTTAAGATGTCGAGTTTGTTGCTAAACATCATCTGATTAAAATCACGTTGTTTTATATTTAAGAGCGAAGTAGCATGTTTCGAAACCGCATTGAAAGTGGCATTAACCTTATTCTTGTCTTTGAAAGGTACCATTCCAATAGATTGAAAATCAAGTGTTAATGATTTTAGTGATTCGAGATCTTTGTCTTGATCTTTACTTGGTTCAAATGTTTTTAATTTTTCGATAATCTGTTCTTTTGCATCAAGATTTTTACTGTTACGATCATCTTGGCCTTCGTAAAATCCCTTTTTCTGATTAAAGAATTTGTCACAAATACCTCTGAACTTACTCCATAATTTTCGTTCTTCGTTTTGAGGTAAAGTTCCCGCAGTTTTCCACTGTTTTTGCAAGTTTATAATATCGGTTGAAAGTTCTTTCCAATTGATTCTCTCTTCATGCTCATCTTCCTTAGGCAAAAGATCTTCCGCTTTTTTAATGATGGTACTTTTGGAATCTTTAACACCTTTAAACTCTTGCTTACGGGCATCAAAGAATTTTTTACGTTTGTCATAAAAGCCATCAACAACGGCTTTGAATTCATCCCAAAGCTTTTGATTTATTTGCTTCGGAGCACCTCCTGATTTTCTAAACTTCTCTTGAACTACTTGAACTTGTTCTGCTAATTGGTTCCATTCGGTAAATTTTTCAGGAACATTTTCAACCAAGGTAGTTACCTCTTCAATTAATTCTTTTTTTAGCTTGCTATTCTCCTTTTGCTTGTCTCTTATTTCTTTAAAATGACCTCTAACTTTAGCTAAAACATCGTTTAAGGCTTTATAAAAACGGTCTTTTGTATCAGGCCAACTAAGTTGTGGCACTGGACCAACCGAATCCCACTCGGTGTGAAGAGCGTCTAACAAAGTTTGTGTTTCTTTAATTGACTTTATAGCTATTAGCGCCTCAATGCGCTCAATAATACTGTTCTTCTTTTCCAGATTTTTCTTTAAATCATGGTCTTTAAGCTCTTTGTATATTTTAATATGATAATAAAACTCCTCAACTAATTGCGAGTAATCATGTCTGATTTCGGTTGTTTTGTTTTTCGGAACAGTACCAATTCCCCCCCATTTCTTTTTAATAGCGTCTAATCTATTAAAAGCTTTTCCAATATTTTCTTCGTTTTGGTTTAGATCCTTTAGCTCCTCAATCAAGGCTTCTTTTAACTCAAGATTTTTTTGTAGCTCTGCTTTTCGGTCATCATGAACTTTCGTTAATCGATCGTTGTAAAGGTTTTCTATTTCTTTAAATTTAGAGTCGAGTACGTTTTTGGCAGGCTCAAAGTAATGTGCATCACCACCCTCTTCAACAAACAGATTTTTCTGTTCTTTTATTTCTCTTTTAGTTTCGTTGTTAAATTCTTCAATAATGGATTTAGTATCTTCAACTATTTCCAAAACATTCGTGTTTTCCAACAATTCCTCTAACTTGGTAATTAACTCTTTTTTCATCGCTATGTTAAAATGGGAGGCAAATATACTATGTTGATTTGAGGTTTAGGGCTACCAATACCTCTATTTTGTACTGTAATTTGACCTAGGGTTTTCTAATTTACAACGTTACCGTTGATTATAACTTTTTCAATGTTCGATTGACCAAAACAATAAGGCATATAAGCAATACTAGGTATAGGTTTGGTGATTATTAGATTAGCTAATTTCCCTCTTGAAATTGAACCTAATTTATGATCAAGTTTCATTGAATATGCTGAATTTATTGAAGCTGCGTTGAGTGCTTCTTCAGGGAGCATCTTATTTTTAATACAGGCTAATGCTATCACAAATTCCATATTTCCTGATGGTGTAGAGCCAGGATTGTAGTCAGAGGCTAAAGCTACAGGCAAATTGTTTTCGATCATTTTTCTTGCAGGTGCATAGGGTATTCCTAAAAAGAACGAGCATGAAGGTAAAATGGTAGGAATACAATCACTTGAACTTAGTGCTAAATAATCCTGTTCATCCATCACTTCTAGATGGTCTACACTTAATGCTTGGTGATTAATACAGGTTTCAACTCCTTGAGTTGCGGTAAATTGATTAACATGAACTTTTGGTATTAAGCCGTATTTCAATGCATGTTTTAGAACATATGAAACATCTTCATTTGAAAAATACCCATCTTCTAAGAAGGCATCAACAAACTCAGCAAGCCCTTCAGCTTTTATTACAGGAAGCAACTCGTTTACTAGTAAATTCAAATACCCTTGTTTGTTGTTTTTATATTGCTTTGGTATGGCATGAGCACCAAGAAAAGTTGCTTTAATAGTTAGAGGATGAGTTTCTTTAAGTCGCTTTATTACTCTTAGCATTTTCAATTCTCCTTCAACCGAAAGGCCATAGCCGCTCTTAATCTCTACCGCACCTGTACCCATTTTCATGACTTCATCTAGCCTTTCATAAGCTTCTTGGTAGAGCGTTTCTTCATCCATTTCAGCGAGTTTTCTAGCAGAATTTAGAATACCGCCACCTTGATTTGCGATTTCCTGATAGGTCAAACCTTTCAGTCTTCCTACAAATTCTTCTTCTCTGCTAGTAGCAAAAACAATATGAGTGTGTGAATCAACAAATGTGGGAAGAACCATTTTGCCTTCAGCATCAATAACTTCCAAATTGCGCCAATCTGAAATACCGGGCCAGTCTTCCATTAATCCATAATCAACAATGGTGTCACCTTCAATGGCCAACCAAGCATTATTAAGGCTAGGTAGCTCTTGCATTGACTTACCTTCAATATAGCCTTTAAAATTATCAGGTCTAACCTGAAGCAATGTTTTTATGTTCTTAATAATCTTATTGTTCATTTTGTCATCTTAATGAACAAAAATTGAATTAATTTCTCACATGTAAGCTTAAAATCGGTATTTTACAGTGATTTACCAGATGTTCAACTATGTTGTTATTGAAAAACCGACGAAGCGAAGTGAAAGAATGAGTGGTGATGCATATTGTATCAATGCTGTTAACTTTTGCAAAGCCAATGATTCCGTCCTCTACACTAAAATGATTAAAAATATGCTTTTGCGATTCAGGGAAATTAATGCAAGCCTGATTCATTTTATATCTTGATGTTTCGGAATCTTCAAAATATCCAGGTGTATTAACATATAAAAAGTTCATTTCGGCAGCAAACATATTTGCCATTTTTACGGCTCTCGAAATGTTATTGTTTACATCATCATCTTCGAAGTTTGACGCATACACCATTGAATTTATGTCGGATTTTAATTCATCTTTAAGAATTAAGACAGGAAACCCTCGTGTTGCGAACAACTTTTTGAGCGTTACTGCCTATGAGCATTTCTGAAATTCCGCTAACTCCATGCGAACCCATAATAATCAAATCGATATTGTGTTCATCGCAAATAGAATTTACAGAATCAGAAATAGAAGATTGGAGTACATGGCATATAACATTACAATATTGGCTTTCGGCTTTCTGTTTGTACTCGTCAAGTGTGTTTTTTGCTTGATTTGTTTTTAAATCCAATAATGCAAGAACTTGGTCTGCTGATACGGATGAAGCGGCAAAATTACCAGATGAAAAGGTGCCAACTTGCACGGCATCAGCAATTGACTTAATTTACTGTAACAGATGAATAACCGAGTTGTGTTTTTTAGAAAGCTTAACAGCTGCATTAAATGCGAAGTTTGCGTGTTCTGAAAAATCTAAAGGGACAAGTATGTTTTTCATGTTCAAAGATTTAATTTTTCAAATTTGTTGTATTAATAACCAGATGAAAATGAGAATCGTCATTTTAACCAGTGAGTTAATCAATTATAACGGAATTGATTTTGAACAATCTTTTACCCAAACGATTGGCTATTTTTGACCACGATACAAATACTTAAGAAAAGAGATGAATTATATCTATATGCTAGGTTCTGCCTACTTTATTGTGCTGTCAGGATTAAAAATTTCTAATTCTGAAAATTCTGTATGGCTTGGGTTGTATGCGGTTTGTGCGGTACTTGGCTTTTTAGGGCAGATGAAAAGAAAGAATATTTTTTTACCATTAATAGGGCTTTTAGTTGCAGCTATTTTATTTGCTCAAGGTGAGGTTTTTATAGGTATGCAACCAGAGTTCGCCATGTATGTGTCAGCTATTGTTTGGTGCATATTCTTATTTATAGATTGGATTAAATCAAAGAATAAAAAGAGCCTTGAAATATCTGATTAATTTGTTTCCTTAATATTGGAATAAAATACCGATTAGTTCTAATCGCAGTATGTTTATTTAGCTTTATTTCTGTTAAAGCGGACGTAACGAACGAATATAATAGTTTAATTAATAGAGCATGGGATTTAAGCCTTCGTTCTCCTAATGAGGCATTACAAATTATAGACGGTACTGAACAAATTGCATTGTCTGAAAATGATATCAAATCGACAAGATGTATATTATAAAAATAGTGGGGTATTAATTCAAGCCGAATATTTCAAATTGACCACCGATTTACGAAGCCAAAGACCTTACTGATGGTATTATTAATCTCTTTTAAAACCTCTTTTAGCTTTAGTCAAAATGATTCATTATCGATCCAAATAGAAAAGAATAGTATTTCATTTTTAACAGCCGAAGTTTGCGAGATTGCAGTCTAAGTGGGATGAGACAAGAAAAATAAAACGAAATATTTAATCTAGTTGGCACAGTAGTTCAACTGTCCAGGCTTCTGGTTTATTGTTGAACATTGCTTTTGTTGCTTTCCATGTAATCTTAAATAGCTCGCTGTTGCGATATTTTTCCAGAAAATCTTCATTTTCCCATCGACTATATGTGAAGAAAATGTTGGTATTGTTTTTATCCTGAAGCAATTTCAAATGACAACAACCATCAAACCCTCTAATCATTTCTTTCGAATTTTCAAAAATGTTTTTAAACTTCTCCACTTGTTGAGGGTTGAAACTCAATTTTACAATTCTAGTTATCATGAAATTCAATATTTACAATGTCATTTTCATTAAAGCCTAATAGGTTCTTTGCATGTCCAATGTTCATTGCTATTTCCAACATTCCTGTTGAACCGAACAAGGCTAGTTTTTCACCTTCAGCTACATCAGTATAAAGCTCGCTGATTTGATGTATTTCATCTCCTCGTTTTCTGAACATAATGGTAAATGACCTCCCTTTTCCTACTTCAACAAACAAGCGTTCGGTAATATTTGAAATTACATTTCCGTATGAATCGATATAAACCACTGATCCTCTTATTGAGTCTGAACCAATAACGGCCATAAAAGAGTGTTTCTCATTTATTGATTCAACAGGCTTTCCTATTACCTCTAAGGTTCCTCCACGCGCAATATGACAAGCTGCTTTTACAAAAACATCTTTTGTAGGAAAAGTTAAAAGGTTGGTGTCTTGCGTTAAATTCAACTCAACAACTTTCTCAGGAGGAAACTCAAATATTAATGAAAAAATACCATTATCAGCACCAATAAAAAACTGATTTTTATATTCAATTGCTAAATGCGATACGTTGTTTTCCAAACTTGGCCTTACTCCAATGATATGAATAGTACCATCCTCAAAATCGTTTATAACGTTTTTCAACATAAAAGCTGCTTGAGCTATGTTAAATTTTTCAATGTCATGTGAGATATCTATTATATGTATCTCATTGATTTCCATTAAAATAGAACCTTTTATTGCAGCAACATAGTAATCTTTTAAACCAAGATCAGTTGTTAAAGTAATTGTTCGTATTTTTTTGGTCAAGGTGGTGAGCTTAAATAAGCATAATTGCCTTATTTTGCCAAGCAAAAGTATGATAGATAAACCATATACTCTTTAATAGTTGCAAGAAAAACAAATAGTTTTTGATTCGTTAAATCCGGTAGAAATTTTTGGGGTTAACAATAATAACGTAAACCTTTTAAAAACCAAGTTCCCTAAACTAAAATTGATTGCTAGAGGTGCAGTTCTCAAAATTTTTGGGGCGGAAGAAGAAATTGAGAAATTTGAATTATCAATGGAAACTTTGGTGAATCATTATAATAGATACAATAAATTAGAGCTTTCTGATATTAACGAAATATTGGAAATTTCATCAGGACAAGAAATAATTGAGAAAAAAAAGCCTAATGATTTTATAGTTTATGGTACAAAAGGAGAGCCTATTAGGGCAAGAACGAAGAATCAAGCGGAAATTGTAAAGCAAATTTTAACTAAGGATATGATTTTTGCCATTGGTCCAGCAGGAACAGGCAAAACATATACTTCGGTTGCTTTAGCAGTGAAAGCATTGAAAGAAAAACAAGTTAAGAGAATAATACTAACAAGACCTGCTGTTGAGGCAGGAGAAAGCTTAGGCTTTTTACCTGGTGATTTGAAGGATAAATTAGATCCTTACTTACAGCCACTGTATGATGCCTTGTCGGATATGTTGCCAGCAGAGAAACTTTCTAAACTAATAGAAACCAATGTTATTCAAATCACACCTCTAGGTTTTATGCGTGGTAGAACTCTTGATAATGCTTTTGTGATTTTAGACGAAGCTCAGAATGCCACACGAAGTCAACTTAAAATGTTTTTGACCAGAATGGGGAAATCAGCCAAGTTCATTATAACAGGTGATTTAACTCAAGTTGATTTACCTAAAAAAACACCGAGTGGATTAGTTCAGGGGGCAAATTTTTTAAAAGATGTTGAAGGTATTGGTTTTGTTTATTTGAATGAAACAGATGTTATCAGACATCAGTTGGTGAAGAAAATTATTAAAGTTTACGAAAAAAATGATGCAAATGACGAATAACGTATTACAAGAAACCAACTTTAAATTTGAAGGTCAAACTGCATTTTATAAAGGAAAAGTACGTGATGTTTACACTATTTCAGGACAATTAGTAATGGTGGTTTCTGACCGTATTTCGGCATTTGATCATGTTTTACCAAAAGGAATTCCTTTTAAAGGTCAGGTTTTAAACCAAATTGCTCAAAAATTTTTAGACGCAACCCAAGACATCGTACCAAACTGGTTGGTAGCCGCCCCAGATCCAAATGTTTCGGTTGGGAAAAATTGTGATCCTTTTAAAATTGAAATGGTTATTAGAGGTTATTTAGCGGGACACGCTTGGCGAGAATATAAAAATGGTCAACGGAAGATTTGTGGAGTAGCAATGCCAGATGGCTTAAAAGAGGGGGACCGTTTTCCTGAACCCATCATTACGCCTGCAACCAAAGCTGAAGAAGGCCATGATGAAGATATTTCGAAAGAATACATTATTAAAAAGGGCATTGTTTCGAAAGGGGATTATATGAAACTTGAAGAGTTCACCGAAGCACTTTTTCAGAGGGGTACAGAAATGGCGAAAGATCAAGGATTAATTTTGGTTGATACCAAATATGAATTTGGTAAAGGAGAAAATGGTCAGATTTATTTAATAGATGAAATTCACACGCCCGATTCATCACGTTATTATTATTCTGATGGCTATGAACAAAGACAAGCAAATGATGAAAAACAATTGCAACTTAGTAAGGAATTTGTAAGAGAATGGTTGATGGAAAATGATTTTCAAGGTTTAGAAGGACAACAAATGCCTGAAATGTCGGATGATTTTGTTGAAAAAGTATCGAATAGGTACATTGATTTATACGAAAAAATTACCGGTGAAACATTTGAAAAAGAATTATCAGGAGACATAATAAAGCGAGTAGAGAAGAATATTGTATATTTCTTGCAACAATAAATTAGCGTTTTGAAAAAAGTATTAATTTCCATTTTTTGTTTGTTAGTTTCACAAACAAATCAAGCTCAAGAAAAAGAAAACAAAAGTTTTTCAGTTGATTTTTCTGGGTATGTAGATGTTTATTATTTGTACTCATTAAATAAACCCAATACAAATGATTACTCTCCTTATGCCTATGCTTACAATCGGCACGATGAGCTTAATTTGAATTTAGGATTCGTGAAGGCAGCCTTTCAAGGGGATAGAGTATTTGCAAGTTTCGCATTACAATCTGGAAGTTACGCAAAAGCAAACTATGCTGCTGAACCTAGTGAATACAGAAGTATTGCTGAAGCTAATTTAGGTTTTAAGTTAAATAATAAGATCACCATTGATGCAGGTGTTTTACCATCGCATATCGGAATTGAATCGGCAACAGGAAGTGATTGCTATAACCTGACGAGATCAATTAACGCTGATGGATCGCCGTATTTTGAAACAGGTGCTAGAATAAAATATGCTGTTAATGAAAACCTAGAGGTATCAGGGTTGATTTTAAATGGATGGCAAACCATTGAAGAAAACAACAATGACAAATCGTTGGGTACACAAATCTATTTTAGCAAGAATGATAAGTTAGCTATCAACTACAGCACTTATTATGGTAATGATGTGCCAAAAGGTTCCCCAAAACAGCCTTGGTTTTTTCATGATTTATCAATTGAAATTCAAGATATATTTCCTAATTTTAAGGCAGTTCTGGTTGTAGATCAGATTTATAAAAACCAACTTACAGGAGGAGGTTATGACCAAATGACCACAGGGGTATTACAAGGTTATTATGAAGCAAAAAAGTTTGGAATAGGAGCAAGAGTAGAACATTACAATGATCCGAATGAAGTTGTTAATAGCTCGGGAACTACCAATGGTTTTCAAACCACTTCGGCGTCATTAAATCTAGATTTCCCAATCAAAGAAAAAATGCTTTGGAGGATAGAAGGGCGTTATTTTGATTCAAAAGATGCTATCTTTTTAACAGAAAAAAATGGCACATTCAGCAACGTCATGTCAGTTGTATCAACATCGCTATCTGTTAATTTTTAGCCAATTACATCTTCGCTAATAGCACTTTTTATTGAAGCTAAAATTTTACCATGCTTGTGGTTGGCATCAATTTGCTGTTTTAGTTTTTGAACAGATTCTACAACATCATCAGTATCAAATAAATCTGCGCCAGCTTCTAAAATTGTAAGACACTCAAAACAAGACATATAGTTTGGTGTAATAATGGCGTAATTAATTAAAAACGAGAAATGCTTTTGTGGATTTTGATTCGACATCCAAAATGCATTTAGAAGCAATGGGGCAACTTCTATGTTTTTTTCATCCTTTAAGGCATCAATAAAAACCTCATCAGCATCACTAACTTTTAAGGTTTGTAATAAAGTTAGAATTTCCGTTTTTATTTTCTCAGAAATGTCTTTTGAAAGTAGTTCTACAAGTGCTTTAACAGTTGATTTTTTCCCATCTTTTTTAAGCGTTTTTAGCGCTGTTAAAACTCTCGTTTCATCTGTAGAAAACAATTCCGCTTCTAATAAGGAGATTTTTTTACTGGTATTTTCTTGATTCATAATTTATATTTCCTTGATCCAAAAATTTTTGATCCAATTCTGATAATTGTTGATCCTTCGTTAATGGCAATGTTGTAATCGTTGCTCATGCCCATTGATATTTCATTAAAAGAAGTAAAACTTTTGTGGATATGATCAAATAAAGTTTTTAGCGACTTAAATTCTCCTCCAACTTCTATTTCATTTGGAGTATTAGTCGCCATTCCCATAAGTCCTTTAAATTCTACATTATTAAAATTAGCAAATGCATCATTTGATAAAAGATCTTTAATTTCCTCAGGTGAAAATCCAAATTTTGTTTCTTCCTTGGCGATATGTATTTGCAAAAGACAATTTACTTTAATATCAGCTTTGGTAGCTTCTTTATTGATTTCTTTTAACAGTTTCAAAGAGTCTACACCGTGAATTAAAGCTGAAGGTTTAATTACCTGCTTTACTTTATTCCTTTGTAAATGCCCAATCATATGCCATTCTATATCCTTTGCCAACAAAGATACTTTGTCATTAAGTTCTTGGACTTTATTTTCACCAAATATTCGATATCCTGAATTGTATAATTCAGAAATATCAGAGCTTGGCTTTGTTTTAGAAACGGCAACAAGCTTCACATTCTTTGGTATATTATTTAATATGGCATGCAAATTTTTAGCTAACGACATAATACTTGTTAAAATTCGTAAATGGTTAGTCCAGACCTTAGTTTGGGTTCAATATAAGTTGACTTTGGTGGCATGTACATTCCTGCATCTGCAACTTTTTTCAGTTCATCAATGCTAATAGGAGGTAATATAAAAGCAATTTGATATTTTCCTTTATCAACTGATTTTGTTAAAGTTTTAAGAGGTTCGTTGCCTCCAATAAACGTTATTCTTTTATCCGTCTTGAGGTCTTGAATATCAAGGATTGGTTCTAGAATAAAGTCATTTAAAATTTGTGGGTCTAAACTCTTTACAGGATGATTTAAATCAATCATGTTTGGTTTTAGTTTTAATAAGTACCAACTATGATTAAGATATACACCTATTTCATGTTTTTTAAGATTTTTTTTATCTAAATCGTTTATCTTGGTAATATCAAAACTCGGGGCAAGACAGTTTATGAACTCTTCTGTATTTAAATTACTCATTGAAGAAACCAATCTGTTAAATTCAAGAATATTCAATTCTTGTTCATCAATCAAAAGGGCCATAAAGCTTTTAGCCTCGTTTTTATCAATACCTTTTGACAGAAGAGCAGATGAGGCAATTCTATGATGGCCATCAGCAATATAAAGAGAATCAATCTGTTCAAAAATTTTAGTAATTATTTCAATTTCGGCAGGTGTATTAATTTTCCAAATCTGATGTCTTGATCTGTTAGTTGTCGTAAAATCAAATTCAGGAATTTCTTCCAGAGCTTCTAGTTTTAAGGAATTAAGTTCTTCGGAATGAGAATGAGTGATAAGAACCGGTTCCGCATTAAAACGGGTAGCTTTCAAATAATTCTTGAACATTTTCTCTCTTTTCGTGATTGTTTGTTCATGAATCTTAATGGTTCCATTGTAATAATCGTTGATGGATACACCAGAAATTATGCCTGTATAAGTCTTATTCTCGTTAATCTTTCGATACAAATAAAAACTCTCAGAATCGTCTACATAAAAGATGTTTTCTTTTTTAAAGAACTCATACTTTTCTCTTACAAGTTTAAATTTCTTCTTAATGTTTTTTGTTGGGTTGGGGCTTAAGTAATCAGGGTTTATGATTTGTAAGAAAGAGAAGGGATTATTTTGCAGCTTGCTCTTCAGGTGTTTCTTAGAATAGTTGATATATGAACGAGTTGCAACAAGATGAGCCTTATCTTTAACCGGTAAGACTGCTTTAAATGGGGATATTTTAGCCAATTCGAAATTTTTGCAAATATAGAATTGAATTGAAACAAAAAGAGCCTGAAATTTCAGGCTCTTTTTGTTTCAATTATTGAATGTGTAAATTTTATTTAATCAAGTTTTTAATTGTCATTCCCTGAACTAATACTGAAAATAATACACAAGCGTAGGTACAACTAATAATAATGTTGGTTATTCCTTCATCAATTCCAAATTCGTCTGCTGTTAATGAAAGGGCTAGAGCTACTGAAATACCTCCACGTAAGCCACCCCAAGTTAAAATCTTAATAGTACCTTTTTCAAATGATCTGAAAAATTTCATTACCATTATTGGTCCAGAAACCCCTAAAAATCTGCAAAATAGTACTACCGGAATAGTTATAACAGCAGCTATAAGTAAATTTAAATTATCAATAATTGCATCTGCAAGCTTCAACATTTGAAGACCTATTAATATAAAAAGAATTGCATTTAATACCTCATCAATTAACGTCCAAAAGGTAATTACGTAATCACCTGCAATGCCTTCTTCAGTTTCTGAACTGTTACCTTGCCCAATGATTAAACCCATAACCACCATGGCAAGTGGAGCGGAAATGTGATAGGCAACTGCTACCTGGCTTCCTATAAGAACTAACGCTAAAGAAACCAACACCTCTAATTCAGTATGGTCATTATCAATAATTACAAGTAAGTAGTAACCTAAATAACCTAATCCCAAGCCTAAACATATTCCTCCTATCACTTCTTGACCAAAAAGTAAACCAACACTAGCTGCTGAAATCTCCTGACCTTCGCCACCAGTTGCAATTGCTAATATTGTCAAGAACACAACTACACCAATACCATCATTAAATAACGATTCACCTTCAATTTTAATAGAAAGGTTTTTTGAGATATTAGTTGTTTTCAAAATAGCAAGAACCGCAATGGGATCAGTAGGTGATATTAATGCGCCGAACAATAAGCAGTATATGAAGCTAATTTCGAACCCTAAGAAACCAGCATTTAAGATGTAAAACATAAATGTTCCCACTAAAAAAGTAGAAATGATTGTGCCTAGTAAGGCTAGAACCCCGACCGGCCAGGCTTCTTCTTTTAATTTTTGAATATCAACATGCAAAGCTCCTGCAAACAATAAAAAACTAAGCATAATGTTAAGGAGAACCTCTTTGAAATCTATTCCATCTAAAATGCCAATAGCCAGAGCTTTAAAAGATGGGGCAAATATTCCAACTACCAAAATTACGACAGACATGAACAACCCCAGCATCATTAATCCTATAGTAGCGGATAACTTCAGATAATGAATATTAATAAATGTAAATATTGCGGCTAAAGTTACTAATAGCGCAATCAAATCTAAAATCGACAATTCCATAGGTTTGTATTTAATGTTACCTTTCAAAAGTAGCCAATCTTTTTTTCTGACAAGAACTTTTGTTTTTTTTGTAAAAAAATCAACTGAATCACCCAAAAATTAAATAAGTTGTCATTCTTTTGCATGAAACTTATACTTTAGCAAAAGTCTAGAGATTTGAGTAAATATTAAATATTAGTTAGATGAAAAAATTATTATCATTAAATATACTTTTAGGATTGCTGATTATTTTAACTGCTTTTATAGGTGGAGGGAAGGGAAAGAAAGATTCTAGTGTCAACGATACTTGCAATAGAACTGAATCTGCCAGTAAATGTAAAGTTGATTTGCCTCCGTTCAGATACAATGCTACAAAAACGACACATATAACATCTAAACCATACGATCAAATTATGGAGGTTGTTATGCCGTTATATCAGGATACAGAATATCGATTCGTTTTTAATTTAGAGGGACTTGACCCTGAAATTAAAGTAGAAGTATATGATAAAACGTTAAGAGATGGCAGTAGAAAACTACTGTATGAATCCTCAAGTGAACATTTTAAGTATGAGCCAGATGGAACTTTGGGTTTAACAAGGGTTTTTGTTAATTATGTAATACCACCAGTAGATTCAAAAGAAGAGGGAGTTATAAACAAAGGTTGTGTTGTTTTAATGACAGGCTTTAAAAACGTATAATTGATTCATTCTTTAAATATTTATATTCGTAACCGCATAATATAAAACCAATGATAGTTTTAAAAAAATATTTAGTTCTACTTCTTTTAGTAGCTGGTGCATGCAGTTCCGACGAATCAAGCGATAAAAGCAAGGTGGAACTTGATGAAGAAATTAAAAAAAATGCAATTGAAGAAGTGGGTGGAATGAATGAAGAAGACGAGGAAAAGTTCAATTTTGTGATGCCTTCAGCCATGCAAATAACTTCCATATTTTCTCGATCTGACAAGCAATTTAGCAGTGAAGTGGTTAATGACATATCGAATGCTAAAAGCTACATTACCAAAGTAAAAAAACTTTTTAATCTAGGTATTTATACTTCTGATCTAACTTATTCTGTTTTAAACAATCAATCGCAATTATCAATTGAATATCTGCGTGCTGTAAAACAACTATCTGAAGAGGTCGGTATGGCAGCAATATTTAATTCAGGTCCTTTGTTTGAGCGATTTGAAAAATATATAGGGGACAAAGATTCTATCATTAATATTATGGCTGATTTGCAAGAATCTACTGATTTGTACGTTAAACGAAGTGATCAAGAACATTTGGCGATGGTTGTTTTTGCAGGAGCTTGGGTTGAAGGTATGCACATTGGTATGGCTAATGCGGGTGATTTAGAACAAGGCTCTGATATTGTTCCAAGAATAGTTGAACAAATGACATTACTTTCAAATTTGATTACAGGGTTGGAGCTTCAACCCTCTTTAACTGACGAGTTGAAAAATTCTATTCAGGACATCAGATCACTAAGAACATATTTTGAAAATATTGATGGTGTTGATTTAGAAATGTTTGAATATGATTTGAATAAAATAACAAATGATCATTTGAATGAAATTAAATCTAAGGTAGAGGTAATTAGAACTAACATGATTAATACAAATAGTTAAAAATAAAAATGAAATTATTTAAGATACAGGTGTTAGCTCTTGCTTTTTTGTTGATTCCAGCATTGTCAATCGCCCAAAGTGCAATTACCGATGCTTGTAATTGGGAGGATGTAAAAAAAGATGCTAAGAAAAGTTTGAAGCCGTATCAATATTATGCATTTAAAATAACCAAAATTACTTTTGGCCAGGCAGTAACGGAAAAGGAAGTTGAAGTACCTTTGTTTATGGATGCTGATTACAGATTTGTATTTAACACTAAAGGTCTTCCACAGGAGATTCAAATTCAAATTTATAATAAACCTAAAATGCATCCAGATAGAAAAATGATTCATGAGACCAGTTCGATAAATGATCAATTTATTTTTGAACCGGCAAAAAAAGATGCTAAGAACAGAATTTATGTGAATTATGTTATTCCGAAATCAGCTTCTGATAATATTCAAAAAGGATGCGTCCTGTTCTATTCAGGATCGAAATTTTAACAATTATAAAATAAGTTCAAATGAAATCAAATCAAATATCATTATCAATAGTAGCTGGATTAGCGCTTTTTGTAACTTCATGTAGCACTTCTGATGAGTCTACGAATCCCACAAAAGATCAGGTAAATCCACCAATTGAAGAATTAGTTGAAGATGAATCTGCTCAGGAAACATCTTATTTTTTGCCATCTGCTTTGCAAATTGGGTCAGTTTTTCAAAAGTCAGGATTAAAATATTCCGGTGGTGTAATTAACGAACCTGGAAATGTTTCGAAATATGAATCTAAAACATCAAAGCTGTTAAACTTCGGTACATATTCAGCTGATTTAGCATATTGTATTCTGAATGGTCAGTCACAAGTTGCTATGAATCAATTAACGTCGTTAAAAGCTTTAGCTGATGGATTGGGAATGGAAAGTATTTTCGGTTCCGACAAAATGTTTAGGCAGTTCGAGAATAACATGGGAAATCAGGACTCTATAATAGATGTAATGATTCAAATTCAAGAAAAATTAGACATGTATATTGATGATAATGATATGCAATCTAGTGCCAACATAATGTTTGCGGGAGCTTGGATTGAAGGAATGTACATAGGTGTTAAAGCTACAAATGAAGAAAAAGAAGAGAGAATAACAAAAAGGTTGGTTGAACAAATGGTTATTCTTGATAATCTTGTGAAAGCTGTACAAAGTGTTGAAAACGCAACTACAGATTTAACGGCAATCGAAGATCAATTAAAATCATTGAAAATATTCTTTGATGGTTTAGAGGAAGTTAAATCAGCTGAAGGTGTCCGTGATATTGAGTTGACTATAAATCATTTAAAAGAAATAGCGGATAGGATTGTTGAAATGCGCCAATCAATTGTTGATCCTGTTTAACAAATTATTATAATATGAAAAAACTTTTAGTATTAAGCATAGTTTTTATAGGCATGGCCTTTTCTTATCCTAGATTATTGGATAATAATTCACGTGAAGTAGTCAACTTCTGTGATAGAGAAGCTGCTCAAGAAAAATGCAAAAAGGCATTAGTGCCATATCGGTACAGCAGTATGAAAGTAACAGAAATAACTTTTAGAGGTTACAATCAGGTAAAGGAAGTCACTATTCCATTGTTTTTTGATTCAAAGTACAGATTTGTATTTAATACCGAAGGTTTACCAAATGATGTGATGGTTGAAATTTATGCTAACCATTCAACTGAAAGGAAAAAGAAAGATGAACCATTGTTTACAGCTACAAGTGGTGAGAAACAATTTAACTTTGAACCTACTGAAGAACAGGCTGATCTGATGAATATTTACGTGAATTATTTAATTCCCGCAATTCCTGTTGAAGGTAATAATATTCAAAAAGGTTGCATTGTGCTGATGTCAGGATTTGAAAATCAATTGAATTTTTCTTCTTCCGCCAGTGAAGAAACAAACTAATAGTTATATCATTTAATTTAAAAGAGGCTTTTTAGCCTCTTTTTTTTTAATAATAATGTAATGCAAATACTTTCTTCTGATGGTTTTCAAAGTGAGCAGTTCATAGCTGTTGTAAATACAGCAGTTGATGGGATTATAATAATTGATTCTAAAGGAATATTACAAATGGTGAATCTAGTAATTGATAAATTCTCAAGCTAATAATATATTCGACTTTTATAAAGGAATTTGCCAAGAGCTTGTCGAGAATGATCAAGACGTACATAGAGCTAATCTAATTAAGAATTATTATGCTGGACATAGAATAACAACCTTTGGTTGAAAACTGTACTTTTTCAGATTATTGTATGATTTAAATCTCCGTCTATTTGGAATAACCAAGTTTAATTTGCTAACGTTTTTAAAGAAACATTGGAGGAGTTTCGACAACCTGTTTTTATTATTTTGTATTGTTTATGTGCTCATATTTGTAGCTATAACCGGTCTTTATTTTAATTTATTTAATAGCAGCCTCGAATTTTAAGTAATTTTCAAGACGAATATGCAAATAACTACTATTTCTTTTTTTAAATATACTTCATTGCGTAATAAGTTTTGGGGATTTAAAATGATGCAATTTGCGCATAAAGGTTTAGCAAATACTCAGGGTCTATCCTTTTATCGTCTTTTGGGAAGTGGAAAGGGAAAGGGTTTTAATCCTCTGCCAGACTGGTCTGTATATTGCCTCCTTCAAGTTTGGGAGTCTGAGGAAGTTGCCCAAACATTTTTTGGTTCTTCTGATTTAATTAAGAAATTCACTAAACATACTGATGAGTTATTTACACTTTACATGAAAAATATTTCAGCAAGGGGTACTTGGATCGGTAAAAATCCTTTTGAGAAGGTAGTAGATTTAAACCCTGACTTACCGATTGCTGTCATTACAAGAGCTACGATTAAGTGGAATTGGCTTTTCCAATTTTGGAAGTATGTACCTACGTCACATAAAGCTTTGGACGGAAATGAAGGGTTAATTTATACGAAAGGAGTAGGAGAGGTTCCAATAATTCAAATGGCCACATTTAGTTTATGGAAAAATTTTGAAGCATTAAAACAATTTGCCTATAACGGTAAACAACATCAAGAGGCAATTAGAAGAACACGTAAGAACGACTGGTATAGAGAAGAGCTGTTTGCACGTTTTCAGCCCTATAAGTCCTATGGTACTTGGGAAGGTAAAGATTTGTTAATTTTTAAATAACTCAATAATATTCATTAACATAAGCTACTGAGGGGTTGCAATTACCGTCATAATTCCAAGAGATGATTTTTTCTGAAACCATTTTTTTGGGGCAAATAGTATCATACCAAAAAGAAATTTCCAAAATTCACTTTGCATGTTTTTATCCCATTTAATCCCTTTTTGTTCCATTCTGCTCATCCAGTAAAGCAAATAAGGATCCATAGTCCCATAGGTGTGTAGTTTAGAAACTTTCCATCCACTTTTTTGTAGTAGTAATTTTACATTAGTCGGAGAAAATAAGGAAAGGTGTCGAGGGGTATGCCAACCTGCCCAGTTTTCACCATATTTTTTTCTACTCGATGAATCAAAATTTGGGATTTCAATTATTAGCTTAGTGGACGGTTTCGCAATAGACTTTAGATAGTTGAGATTTTTAAATGGGAAATAATCATGCTCTAAATAATGCCACATGGTAATTACGTCAGGCTTTATATTTGGTAGATCTTTAATTTCTGCTACGAGCAAGTTCAGTTCATCAAATGATGCATATTCATCTTTCCAGCCCTCATCACTAAAGTCAATGCCTAAAGTTTTACAATTTAATTTTTGGTAACAAATCTTTAAGAAGCTTGGCTTGCCACAGCCGATATCTAATATCAGTGAACTTGGCGAGAAATTATGAGTACCCTTTACCCATTTCAATCGCTTTAAATCTAATTTCTTCTGGTCATTCTCCACCAATTTCTCAAACTTACCCCAAGCTTTTGCTCCTCTATATGGCAAGTAATGAGAAGTATAGTATTTTTTTAGTTTATCTAAAGGGACTCTAGGGTTCAAGAAAACTAGCTGGCAATTTGTACATTGGTCAAAATTGAACAACTCATTATCAGAATGCATTTGAGCTTTTGATTTTATGAAAGAACCAATAGAAGATGAATTGCAAATAGGGCAATAACTTAAGTTTTGCATGAGGTCAAGATAGCTATTCTTAGCAATCGATTTAAAAACTAAGAGCCCATATAAGTAGGTCTTTATCTAAAGGCTAGAAAATGATAAATCTACTATAAGCACCAATAAAATAGTTAAAAAATGTCACTATTAATAAAGGATGTAACTGTAAGGTAAATTAACTACCAGATGCCTTAGCGGAATAGCTTTTAGCTTTTAACGTGTCTAGAACCTTCGTTCTATGGTCACCTTGAATGATAATCTCTGCATCTTTAACTGACCCACCAGTCCCACATTTACTTTTTAGTTCTTTACCTAATTTTTGTAAATCTTCAATAGTTCCAACAAAATCTCTAACAACAGTGGTTGTTTTATTTCCACCTTTACGCTCAAGCCAAACTCTTAATCGTTGATCTGAATTTGGTATGGTTTCATTTTGTAGATCACTTTTGTTTTGACTGTAATTAAAATTTGAGTCTGTAGAAAACACAAATCCCCCCTTATTTTTACTGCTTTTTGCCATTCTTATAATTTAGTGTAAGTAGCAACACATGAACCTGCCCCAATAAACCCCGCATCATAATCTAAATTAAGAACGATTTCATTTTTGTCATTGTTGATTTTTCCCGATCCTTTAATTTCAACATTAATGAACCCGCCGCCTAATGTGAAAGTTTGAAGTGGAATAACAACATCAAAACCATCTACATTTCCAAACAAATCACCAAGTGCCCCAAATGGTACAAAGTTTATTACATCGTCTATCGCAGGGTCATAAGAAATTGATTGAGGATCATTTAAGCCAAGTATACCGCAATCATTTACTACAGACCAATCTCCCACAAATTTCTCTCTCTTATCAATGCAGCTGCCATCGTCAACAGTTGAATTCGGATCGTAATTGTCCGCTTCCGGGTCGGTGCAGCCTTCGAAAATACAGGTTCCATCATTTACAGTAGCTGTTGAGTCATAATTTGACGCACTAGTATCAGTACATCCAGGAATATCAACAACGCTACCAGGTCCACCTGGATCTCCTGAACCAATCAATACTCCATCATACACGCAAGCAGAATCTTCAACAGTCGCATAAGCATCATAATTGTCAGCTTTTGGGTCGGTACAACCTTTAATGTCGGGTTTACACGAAAACAATGTTACTCCTGCTACAACTAATAAAAGTAGATATTTCATAATATTCAAATTTTAACAAAAATACTAAATGAAAATTATTGAAAATTAAAATCATTTGAAGAACATAATTTGTTTAAAAAATTACATTTGAGGAATAACTGTACTACATGAATTTTAAGTCGAAACAATTATCGGAAAGCTTATTAATTGACCTTTATAAAGGAATATTATTACCTAGAATGATTGAAGAAAAAATGTTAATTCTTTTACGTCAAGGTAAAATATCTAAATGGTTTTCAGGAATAGGACAAGAGGCCATTTCTGTTGGCTGTGCAATGGCTTTAAATTCTGATGAGTATATATTACCCATGCACCGAAATTTAGGTGTTTTTACTGCAAGAAACGTTAATTTACATAACTTATTCGCTCAGTTTCAAGGCAAAGGTGCTGGGTTTACCAAAGGAAGAGATCGATCATTTCATTTCGGTTCAAATGAGCATCACATTGTTGGAATGATATCTCATTTGGGGCCTCAATTAGGTGTTGCAGATGGTATTGCTTTGGCAAATAAAATAAATAATGAAAATAAAGCTACCCTGGTTTTTAGTGGAGACGGAGGAGCTTCAGAAGGTGATTTTCATGAATCGCTAAACGTTGCTGCAGTTTGGAGTTTACCAGTAATTTTTGTTGTAGAAAATAATGGATATGGATTGTCTACGCCATCGAATGAGCAATTTGTATTTAAAAACTTTGTTGATAAAGGACCAGGTTATGGTATTGAGTCGCACAAGATATCAGGAAACAATATTCTTGAAGTTTATAGTAAAGTTGCAGAATTGGCTGAAAGTATTCGTCAAAATCCTAGACCTATACTTTTAGAATGCATAACCTTTAGGATGAGGGGACATGAAGAAGCATCAGGTACAAAATATGTACCTAAAGCCCTTATTGAAGAATGGAGTAAATTAGATCCTCTTGAAAACTACGAAAAATTTCTTCTTTCAGAATCTGTTTTAAACGAAGACTTGATTTCCGAATTTAAATCTGAATGTACAAATCAAATAGAAGAAGGTTTATCAAAATCTTTTGCTGAAGCGCCAATTGAGTTTAACCATTCTGATGAATTGAATGATTTGTATGCCAATTTCGATACACCTCCAATTAATCCAAAGGATACCAAAAAGGAAATAAGACTTATTGATGCCATACATGAAGGTTTATTTGAAGCTATGCAAAAACATGATAATTTGGTTTTGATGGGGCAAGATATCGCAGAATACGGTGGTGTTTTTAAAGCGACTGAAGGTTTCATTGAAAGTTTCGGAAAAGAAAGGGTAAGAAATACACCGCTTTGCGAATCAGCAATAGTGGGTGCAGCACTTGGGTTATCAATTAAAAAGCAAAAAGCAATGGTTGAAATGCAATTTGCTGATTTCGTAACTTGTGGTTTTAACCAGATTATCAACAATCTAGCAAAAGCTAATTGGAGATGGTCTCAAAATGCAGATGTTGTGATAAGAATGCCAACAGGAGCAGGAGTAGGAGCAGGTCCTTTTCATTCTCAAAGTAACGAGGCTTGGTTTTTTCATACGCCAGGATTGAAAATAGCATACCCTGCTTTTCCTGATGATGCCAAAGGGTTGCTTTTAAGATCTTTCGAAGACCCAAATCCAGTAATGTTTTTTGAGCATAAAGCGCTTTATAGAAGTATAAAAGGAGATGTACCAAGAGGCTATTATACCATACCTTTCGGTAAAGGAGTTATTCGAAATTCGGGTAATAACGCATCTATAATCACATATGGTGCAGGAGTGCATTGGGCTTTGGCTGCTATTAAAAGCTTCCCAGAACACTCTATAGAAGTAGTTGACCTTAGAACTCTAGCCCCTCTGGATTGGGATATGATATTTGAATCATCAAGAAAAACTGGGAAAGTATTGGTTTTGCATGAAGATACACTTCTTGGAGGAATTGGTGCTGAAATAGCATCCCAAATAAATGACACTTGCTTTAACTTTTTAGATGCCCCGGTAAAGCGCTCAGCTTCAATTGATACCCCAGTTCCATTTGCTGCAAATCTTGAAATCGAGTTTTTACCAAAACAACGCTTACTAACTGACTTGAAAGCTTTACTCGATTTTTAGTTGATTTGGTTATTTATTTCTTACTTTCCGGCTCAAATTCGATCAATAAATAGATGAAACAAGTAAAAGGCTTAACCTTAAAACAGGTTGAGGATTCAAGGAATAAGCATGGATCTAATAAATTAAGTGACCAAAAAGTTGAAACTTTTTGGGATAAATTATTAGAAAACCTAAAAGACCCAATGATTATTATATTAATCGTTGCACTTGTAATCGTTATTATCCTATCAATTTTTGGATATACCGAATGGTACGAAGGTGTTGGAATTGGTGTAGCTGTGGCCTTAGCAACTTTAGTTTCTACTTTCTCAGAATTTAAAAACGAACAGACTTTTCAAAAGCTTCAGGATGAAGCATCGCGAATTGTAATCAATGTTTTTAGAGATGGCGAGTTAAAATTGATTCCTATTGATCAAATTGTTGTGGGAGATTGTGTTTTTCTGCAACCTGGCGATAAAATAGCTGCCGATGGATTAATTGTTAAAGGCAGTATTAAGGTTAATCAAGCCATGTTAAATGGTGAAGCTGAACCTGTTAAAAAGGAAACTTCTAACAACAATGAAATGTCCTTAGATGCACCCTCTTCAGTCTACAGAGGAACCATTGTAGAAGATGGTGAAGGTATCCTAGAGATTAAGACTGTTGGTGACCATACGGTTTTTGGAGAATTAGCTAAAAGCTTAAAAGATGATGCGAAAAGACTTGGTCCGTTACGTTTAAAGTTATCACAACTGGCAAAAACCATCACTAAATTTGGTTACATCGGTGCACCGCTTATTGCAATGGCATTTATGGCGAACAAAATATTTATTGAGAATCTAGGAGATGTAGCAATGTATTTTGAAACGTGGTCTGTGTTCTTTACTGATTTACTAACATCTCTAATTTTAGCTGTCATTATCATTGTAGTAGTAGTTCCAGAAGGGTTACCAATGATGATTGCAATTGTACTCGCTCAGAACATGAAAAAGCTTTTAAAATCTAAGGTTCTTGTACGTCAGTTGATGGGAATTGAAACAGCGGGTAGTTTGAATATTCTGTTTTCGGACAAAACTGGAACAATAACTAAAGGTGCATTAGAAGCTGTAGGGTTTTTGACTATTGACCCAAATAATGACCGTGGATTTGTCAACAGTGAAAAATTACCAGACCTTCCTGATGTTATCAGAAAAATGCTTATTTCATCGTATTATCATAACACTTCTTGTATCATTAATCCTGAAGCAAAAAATGCAAATGAAAGGCTTCTAGGTGGAAACTCAACGGACAGAGCTTTGCTTCAATATATAAATGCAGATAAGGTTAAATATCACCAAGAGCATGAAGTGTTGAGTCAAATAATGTTTAGCTCTAGCAGAAAATTTTCATCAGTTTATTGTGAAATAAAATCAGAAAATAAGAACGTTTCTTTAATCAAAGGGGCAGCGGAGCGAATCCTTGAAAACTGTAATCAATATTACGACACTGAAGGCAATAGGAAAGTTCTATCTGCAGAATTAAAACAGTTGCTTTCTGATCAAATGGATGCCTTTGCTGATAATGGCTACAGAATAATAGGGACTGCTGTATCTGATGAAGAAGCTAAAGAAGATTACTTACCACAAAACTGTATTTTACATGGTTTTAGCCTTATTAGGGATGATCTAAGAGAAGATTCAACGCAAGCAATTAACGAGTTAACAACTGCTGGAATACAAGTAGTTATGATTACCGGTGATAGACATGGTACTGCAGTTGCAATATCAAAAGATGCAGGTTTAATGTTCGATGATTCACACGTAGCTCTTCGGTCGGATGAGTTAGCTAAAATGAGTGATGAAGATTTAAAACATATTATACCAAATTTAAGAGTTGTTTCAAGGTGCTTACCTTCCGATAAAACAAGATTGGTTAAACTCGCGCAATCAATTGGTATGGTGGTGGGTATGACCGGAGATGGAGTTAATGATAGTCCTGCGTTGAGTAATTCAGATGTTGGGTTTGGATTAGGCAGTGGAACCGAAGTGGCCAAAGAAGCATCAGATATTGTTGTACTTGATGACAGATTAAGTTCAATTGTTAGTGCAGTTCAATACGGTAGAGTAATTTATAGAAACGTGCAGAAGTTTATTACTTTTCAATTAACGGTAAATGTTGCGGCTATTTTAATGGCTTTTGTTGGTCCATTTTTAGGTTTTGAATTACCACTTACCATGATTCAACTTTTATGGATTAACCTTATAATGGACACCTTGGCAGCTTTAGCTTTTAGTGGTGAACCACCATTAGATCAGCATCTAGAAGAAAAACCAAAATCAAGAAATGAAACATTGATTTCAAAATCCATGTGGAACTCAATTATGATAAATGGTGTATTTATGGCCGTCTTAAGTATGGCTTTTTTAAAGGTAGAATTTATTTCAGATTTATTCGCTAGAGAAGGAGGAGAAGTGTTTTTAGAAAACTATAAGATGACACTCAATGAGGTTGTCTTGCTTACTGCTTTCTTCGCAATTTTTGTGTTACTTAATAATTTTAATAAGTTTAATGTTCGAGTAGATAACTTGAAATTGCTTGATCATATACTCAGAAATAAAGGGTTTATTCAAGTTGTGGTAATAATTTTTGTTGTTCAATTTGGTCTAACTTATTTTGGAGGAGAAATGTTTAGAACAATTGGATTAACAGCAAAAGATTGGGTATTGGTTCTAGGTATATCATTCCTTATTATTCCGTTTGATATGTTGCGGAAGGTTATTTTTAACAAATAAGAAAACCCCTTAAAAGTTCATTTAAGAGGTTTAAAATTTATTTAGTAAGGTATATTAGAATCTTTCGGTAACTTCAGCTTTAGGTTTTATATCTTGATGTGATCCGATAAACGCCACAGCTACTAAGCTCATTACTAACACCAACCCTAAGGTTATTTCTACGTGACTTAAACCGCCTTTCTTTTTCATACTTGCTTTGTATTTATTATCAAAGTACAAAAATGGAAATTCAACAAGCCAAAAAAATGATGTATCTCAGTTTTAATTGTGAGAAAAAAAAACGGGCTCTAATTTCTTAAAGCCCGCTAATAATAATCTTATTGTTTTAAGTAAAAATTATTTACTCCATTTAGCAATATTATCTTTGTTAAACTTAACGTATTCTTTATTACCTGCAGTTTCAGCTAACTCTATGGATTTAGTTGCTACTTCAATAGCTTTCTTTTTATCACCATTAGCAGCAAGTATCTCAGCGTACCATTTTTCTACCCAAAATTTACCTGGAGCCATGGTTGATGATTTTTCAATCCATTCCAATGCTTTTTCCAAATCTTTATCTTTTTGAAAATAATATTTCGCTGATGTGTAATAGTCTCCAGCAGATGGCCCTGCTAATGTTTCATCGATTGTTGCCATTACAGCTTCTTCTGTATTTACAGTAACTTTTATAGGGACAACAGTATTTGCCCATTTAAGTTGCATAGTACATGACGCATCCGTTAAATTATCAAAGCCAATCGTGAAAGTCTCAACCTTTTCTGTTGAGGTTACAGGCTTAACATCAATTCGAAAAACCTCTGTAGCATCATCATAAGCCCAAGCATTGTTCTTGGTGTTAGAGTTAACTACTATTGTCCATTTGTCTTTTCCTGGAATGGTCAAAAAGGCGTAAGTTCCTTTTTTTAGTTCTTTTCCTTCAAACATTACTTTTGATTTTACTTTAATAGTAGTAACACCATTTGCACCTGTTCTCCACATTTTGTCAAAAGGTACCAACTTTCCGAAAATTTCTCTGTCTTTTACTCCTGGTCTAGAATAATTCACTTCAATTTTTGAGAGGCCTAAGGCTTGTTTTACTACCTGCGACGGACTTGGAGCTGGAGTTTTAACTTGCGCATTTACAACACCAATAAGGGTTGCGCATATAATTAGAGCTAATATTCTTTTCATGTTTTTTTGTTTTATTTTTTTAGAATTGGTAAATGTATGTTAAAAATCATATTCACTTATTTTAGACAACCTAAATTCGTTTTTAATGATTAAATATTATTTAACCTTATTCTTTAAAACATTCTTAGTTTTAGGGGTATTTAGCCAAACCAATACAACAACCTATTTATCAGATAACGGTTTGAACCCAAGAGAGCAGTTTGTTGATTTTATTCATTTAAAGGCTGATTTAAAGTTTGATGTAAATCAAAAAATGGTATTTGGTATGGTAACCCATCAATTTGTGCCAAAACGTTTTTCTATTGATTCATTGTTTATAGATGCTCCTTCTATAAAGATCATCGAAGTTAAAGATGATGAAATCTTAAAGTTTAAAACAAATAAAAACGGGCTTTGGGTTTATTTTAATTCCTCAATAAAAGAAAGCCATGAAATATCAATTACTTATGAAGCAAAGCCAAAAAAAGGGTTGTATTTTATTGGGTGGGATGATAAAAATAATCTTATGAAAAAACAAATTTGGACACAAGGTCAAGGAATTGATAACCGCCATTGGTTGCCTTGTTTTGATGATCAAGCCGATAAAATAACTACTGATATTTCTATAGAATTCGAAGAGGGTTATGAGGTAATTTCAAATGGAGATTTAATAACAAGTAAATCAAGGAATGGTAAAACCAATTGGCGTTACAAAATGAATAATCCACACGCACCTTATTTGATAATGATTGCTGTAGGTGAATACAAAAAGTTAGAGTTAAAATCAAAAAGTGGAGTGCCTTTAAGTTTATATTACTATGCCGATCAAGAAAATAGAGTGGAGCAAACATATCGTTTGAGCGCTGAAATGATGGATTGGATGGAATCGTATTTAAACTATCCATATCCATGGGGTACATATAAGCAAGTACCAGTTGCTGATTTTTTATATGGGGCCATGGAAAATACTTCTGCAACCATTTTTGGCGATTTCTATATGGTTGATAAACGTTCAGCTTTGGATAAAGAATACCTTGAGGTAAACATGCATGAATTAGCTCATCAATGGTTTGGCGATTTAATAACGTCTCGATCAGGTGCTCATCATTGGTTACATGAAAGTTTTGCTACTTTTTTTCAAATGCGTTATGCTCAAGTAGTAAAAGGAGACGATTATTATAGAAAATGGATGCGTGAAAATGCTGAAGCAGCATTTGGTCAATCTCTTAAAGACGAAATGGGAATTGGTCATAGCATGGCCGGATCAAACAGACATTATTTAAAAGGTGCTTTTGTTGTAGACATGCTGGCTTATGTTGTTGGAGAAGAAAAATTTAAGGAAACTTTATCTGATCTTTTAACCGAGTTTGAATACAAAAATGTTGAAACTGACGATTTTTTATTTGCTTTTCATGAAACGACAGGTCAAAGCTTAAGGTGGTTTTTTAATCAATGGGTTAAAAAAGGCGGTGAACCTTATTATAAAATTCAATTTGAAATTGATTCTGATTCATTAGGGAGTATTGCCGATTTTGAAATAGAGCAGATTCAAGAACAAACCGCAACAGTTGGGTTATTCAAAATGCCTATAAAACTTGAAGTTCATTATAAAGATGGGTCTAAAGACTCAACAATGGCTTTGATTGAAAACAAAACGCATCATGTTACTATTAAAATAGATGAAAACAAAGAGTTGGATTATGTTTTGTTTGATCCTAACAGTAGAATATTAAAGAAAGTTAGCTTTTTAAAATCACGTGAAATGCTACTTTCACAAGCTACCAAGGCAAATAATATGATTGACCGATTGGATGCGGTAAAAGCTATGGCTTCTTGGACTCTAGATGAAAAACTTACAACGTTTAATATGCTTATCAAAACAGAAAAGTTTGAAGCAGTTAAATCTGAAATTGCAAGACAATTAAACGCAGCACCAAATAACTTAACATATAACTTGATTAAAACGCTTTTAGCCGACTTTGACCCTAAAGTTCAAAAAGCGGTTTTAACTTCAACTCAGTTTATTCCTGCCCAATTATTAGGCAGTTATGAAGGATTATTACAAGCACAATCATATGAAGTTGTTGAATTAGCATTGAGGGTGCTGTACAATATGGCACCTCAAAAAATGGGAGAATACCTTAAATCAACTAATGGGATAATCGGGACAAAGGCGAAAAATGTTAGAATAACATGGCTCGAATTGAAAATTGCTATTACCGGAGACCTCGATTATATAGAGGAATTGTCAAGTTATGTTAGTAGTTCTTACGATTATTTGACAAGAGTAAAGGCTGCCCATTCCTTTAAAAAACTGGACTATGTTAACATAGAAATAGCCAAAAACTTAATGAGCGCTGTCACCAATTTTAATGGCAGATTACGTAGACCTTGCGGTAAGATTTTAAAAGAGTTTTATCAAAAAATCCCATTTAAGCCAATATTAGAACAAGCTTATTTTACAGGCGATTGGAGTGAAGATCAGAAAAAGGTGATACAAGTGTACTTGCGTTAATTACCTTATAGGAACCTTGAGTATTTCTTTTTCTTCTAATTTCCCAATAAGCACATCACCAATAGCCACAGGGCCAACACCGGCGGGAGTTCCGGTAAATATTAAATCACCTATTTTAAGGGTCATTGTTTTAGAAACTTCTGCAATTAGTTGGTCAACAGAAAACAACATATCCTTAGTGCAACCTGTTTGAACTGGCTGTCCATTTTTAAACAGATTGAAATTTAGATTGTTAATCGGGTTTAAAAACTCACTTAGCTCAATAAATTGCCCTATTGGAGCAGAGCCATCGAACGATTTAGCTCTTTCCCAAGGTAGTCCTTTGTTTTTACATTCTTGCTGTATGTCGCGAGCTGTAAAGTCTATTCCTAAGGTAATCTCATTGTAATACTTGTGTGCGAACCTTTCGGCAATATGTTTTCCAAGTCTGTTTATCCGTATAACTATTTCAACCTCGTAATGGATGTTTTCACTAAAGTTCGGGTAGAAAAAAGGTTTACCTTTTTGAATAATAGAAGAATCAGGCTTACAGAAAATTATCGGCTGTTCAGGAACCGGATTGTTCAGTTCTTTGGCATGATCTGCATAATTACGGCCAATGCAGACTATTTTCATTGGTTAAATGCGTTTCTTAGTTTAATTTCTGACAATACCTTTTTTGTGTTTAAAGAAAAGTCTCCATTTTGCATCCAGCCAAAATAACCAGGATTGGCTTTAAGAACATCATCAACACGTTGTCCTTTATATTTCCCGAAATTAAAAACTTCTTCATCGTTATCATTTAGTACGATGCGACCTGCTACATCAACATTTCTAGTGAAAGTTGAAAACTGAGCAAGGTAATCAATGTCATTTTCTAGATCAGTATACCTATCGAGTTGAGCTTCTAATATTTCAAAAGTAGCTGACGTGTCCGCCGCCGCACTATGAGCATCAACTAACGTTTTGTCGCAATAAAATTTAAATGCCGCTTCAAGGGTTCTCTTTTCCATCTTGTGAAAAATAGTTTGCACGTCAACACTTCTTCTGTTTTTTAAGCTAAAATCAATGTCAACTCTTAAAAACTCCTCAACAATTAACGGAATATCAAATTTGTTGGAATTGTAGCCTGCTAAGTCACAGTTATCCAAAAAGTTATTTAATTCATGAGCAATTTGTTTGAACGTAGGCTCATTAGCGACCATTTCATCAGTAATGCCATGTATTTCAGAAACTTCCTTTGGAATTGGCATTTCTGGGTTTACGCGTAATGTTTTTTGCTCTCTAGTTCCATTCGGTGATATTTTAAGAATAGAAACTTCAACAATTTTATCTTTAGCAATGTTAATACCTGTGGTTTCCAAATCGAAAACGGCTAAGGGCTTTTTAAGGTTAAGGTTCATACTACAAAAATAATTATCCATTAGCCTGCACCAACTTAAAGCTGCATATTGTTAGAATATAAGTTGTTAATTATTTTTTATAACTCTAATCAATGTTCTTGTGTGAATAAGTAAGGGAAAATTACTTTTACGGCATGGGTAAAAAATCAATGTCATTTCAAGAGGTAATAGATAGTGTTCGTCAATTTCATGATGCATTTAAGATTAATAATGAATCAGAACCTACCGTAGATGTAGGTGAGAAAGTAATTAAACTGAGGTATGATTTAATGCATGAAGAGAATGAGGAGTATCTTGAAGCAGCAAAGTCAGGAGATTTGGTTGAAGTAGCCGATGCCTTAGGTGACATGCTTTATATTCTTTGCGGTACAATGCTAGCACATGGCATGCAAAATAAAATTGAGGAGATTTTTCAAGAAATTCAGCGTTCAAATATGAGTAAACTCGATGTTGATGGAAAACCAATTTATCGTGAAGATGGAAAAGTTTTGAAAAGCAACCAGTACTTCAAACCTAATATTTTGGCAATTTTAAAGGCTAATTAAAGCGACTTTTTAAGTTTAAGCATACTCATCAAAGTGGCCGCAGCTTCGATTCCTTTATTTCCATGTTTACCACCTGATCGATCTAAAGCTTGTTGCTTTGTATTATCTGTAAGCACACCAAAAACTACCGGTTTTGATGTTTTTAAGGAAACATCTTTAATACCAAGTGATGTTGCGTTACATACAAAATCAAAGTGATCTGTTTCGCCTTTAATTACCGAACCTAAACAAATAACTCCATCAATATTTCCTGATTCAATAAGCCATTGAGCACTCAATGGAAGTTCAAAACTACCTGGTACTCTTTGGGATATTATTTGGTTTGGTTCTATTCCGCATTTCTTGAGAAATGCTAATGCTCCTTCCAGAAGGTTATCGGTTATTTGGTTGTTCCATGTGGACGTTACAATCCCAACTTTTATTCTTTTAATACCATCAAAAGTTATTGCAGGGTGATTCGATAAATTTTGTTCAGACGAAGCCATCTTTACATTTTACCTTCAGCTCTAGCAATGTACTTTTTAATGCTTCTTCCTTCTTGCGAGAACGGATATACTTTTCTGATTTCTTCGTAAGCTTTTAAAGCTTTCTTATATTCTCCCATTTGCTCGTATACCTTACCCGCTTTAAGTAAGTATACCGGAGTAGTAAAGCTGTTTTTATTGTCCTTTGCAGCTTTAACGTAATAATCAACAGCATGATCCATATCATCCATGCCAATAAAACAATCACCTAAAACACCTTTTGCAACGCTTCCTACCATTATATCATCACTTGAGAAATCTTCAAGATGCTGAATTGCTATCTCGTAATCACCTTGTTTGTAATGAATTAAACCTAAATAGTAATGAGCAAGGTTTGCGCTTTCAGTCAATCCATAAGACTCTATTATTTGCTCAAAACCGAAATAATTCCCATCACCATAAATTGCCAATTCAAGCGAATCATTTTCAAAATATTGCTCTGCTCTCCACATTTGTTCTTTGGCTTCAGCTTCAAGTGGGGCTAAATAAAGGTTGTTAAACCCTATGAAACCACCAATTACTGCAACCAAAATCACCCCTATTATTGTAAGTGGTCTTTGATTTTCTTCAAGGTAACGTTGGGTTTTAGAATAACTTTCTACAACGTCAACAATTATTTCTTCTTCGTGTTCTGTGTTTTTATTTGCCATAACAGGGTCAAAATTTTGGAGTGCAAATATAGTTTTTTACTACAATTTTAAAATCGTAAAACAGATAATTTAACTTTCAAATAAAAATCTTTTTTGATTTTCATTTGAAAAGGTTAAAAACGGATTCATAAAACTACTTTTGACCAGTGAATTCATTGTTTCTTAGAACGCTTAATTTGGTAAATTTTAAATCTTACAAAGATTTAAATGTTAAGTTTTCACCAAATGTGAATTGCATCACAGGGCTAAACGGAATAGGTAAAACCAATTTGCTTGATGCCATTTATTATTTAGCATTTTGTAAAAGCTTTTTTAACTCAATTGATGTTCAGAACATTACTCAAAATGAGCCATTTTTCGTTGTTCAAGGTGAACTTGATTTAAATAATGAGAAAGAGAAAATTTACTGTGGACTTCAAACAGGTAAAAAAAAGATATTTAAAAGAAACTCAAAAGAATATCAAAAATTAAGTGAACATATTGGATTAATTCCTCTAGTTATGGTAACTCCATCTGATACTCACTTAATATCAGACGGAAGCGATGCTCGACGGAAATTTATTGATGGAGTTATATCACAATACGATAAAGGCTATTTGGCAGATTTGTTGCTTTATAATAGAGCGTTGGCACATCGAAATAGAGTACTGAAAACCTTTTTCACTACAAGATCTTTTGACGAATCAACACTGGAGATATGGGATTATAAGTTAATTGAACATGGTGATAAAATTCATCAAAAGAGAACCGTGTTTTTAAAAGAATTCATTCCAATATTTCAACAATTCTATTCTAAAATTTCAGGAGATGCGGAGTTGGTCTCGTTAAGCTACAACACATCTTTAGGTGAAATAGCTTTTATTGAACAACTTCAAGAAGCTAGAAATAAGGACAGGGTAATGAGGTATACAACTGTTGGTATACACAAAGATGACTTAACTTTTATGTTGGCAGATTGGCCATTACGAAAGTTTGGTTCTCAAGGGCAACAAAAAACATATGTAACTGCTTTAAAATTGGCTCAGTTTCATTTTATGATGGAAAAGAAAAATATTAAGCCTCTTTTGTTATTAGATGATGTCTTTGATAAGCTTGACGAAACTAGAGTAAAGTCAATTATGAATTTAGTTAGTAGTGAAGAATTTGGGCAAATATTCGTTACAGATACTTCTTATGAAAGAATAGAAAGACTGTTTCATGATATAAAGGAAGAAGTGTATTTGTTTAATTTCGACGAACAACAAAATTTAGTAAGAACTAATGCGTAAAAGCAACTCACATACTTTAAAAGAATTAATTGAAGTGATTATCAATAAAGGACGATTGCGAAGTGGTATGCAAGAATTCAATATTCAAAAATCGTGGGAAGAAATTGTAGGTGAAAACATAGCCGGACACACCACACGTATCGCATTGCGTGGCAATACTCTTTATGTTAATCTAGATTCTTCAGTGTTAAGGCAAGAATTGGGTTTCGGTAAAGAATTTATCACAAAAAAGGTAAATGAGAAACTCGGGAAATCTGTAGTAGAAAAACTGGTTTTTAACTAATTTTTATTTCTATTCCTTTTTGAATCAGTAAATCGGTTACAAAATCAAATATTTTGTGTTTGGTAGCTATTTGTTCAGGGGTAAATATTCCTTTTTGATTAATTTTATTTTGAATAAGGAATCGTAAACTTGAGGTAGCTGTAAACCCGGTAGTTCTGGACATAGAGCTAAACCCTGATTTTTGATCTCTGCGATCGAAAATGTCAATTTGCTTTAATCCGAAATCACCTTTTAAAATCATGCGCATTATTGTAAATTCATCATCATTTGGTGATAATTTCCAATGATCAAAAAGCAGTTTTTCTGAAAGCTTTAATGGTGAAACTAGAGTTCCACTGATTTCAATTTCCGATTCATCAAAATAGCCAGCTTGTTTTAATTGTAACATTAAATCTGCATGGCCTGGGTATCGAAGAGTCTTTTCATACATAGAGTTAACCTCTGGTAAAGTATAAAGCAGACTTCTAATTCCATCGCTGATAAACGCTTCTAAATTTTCAACCTGTTCAAATTCAATAGTTTCTTTTAGCAACAAGGGTTGCTCAATAATTATTTGTCCGTCTTCTTTGTATCTGGCTTCTCTAGTATATTCTTCAATTACATCAATAGGAGAAAACGGAGCTTTATAATTAAATGGAGCGTTTTTCTCAAAAGGTAAGCCACCAACATAACAATAAAATTCTTTAAGTCCTTGTTCATAGTAGTTTCCAGCAGCAAGATGACTGTATCCTGGAGCAATTCCACAATCAACTAAAGCAAAACCGCCATTTTCTTTTGCTATTTGGGATAACTCAAAAGGGTCTTCTGGGAAGAATGAAATATCAACAACTTTTTGTCCTCTAGCAACTAACCTTTTCAATCCTTCGTAACCTAGAAAACCAGGTATGGCCAAAACAAACCAATCCGTTGTAAGAATTAGGCTATCTAAAAAATCGTTTTTAAAAATGTTTCCTTGAACAATTTTTATATTCGAACCTTGTATTTGTTTCAAGTTGTCATTGTTGATGTCAACTGCTGTTACTTCATATTCTGATGATAAATCAATAGCCATTACGTGGCCTACCATTCCGCAACCGATTACCGTTATTTTAGTCATAATACTTTGTTAAAAACCAATTTGTTTTGCAAATTGAAAACACCACATTATCTTACCTTTGTATTCACTTTGGTATGATGTTTTCATTCCTTATATTTTAATTTTATGCGCCAATTTATTACCCTTCTTTTAGCACTTTCTTTTTCAGCAATATCCTTGAATGCTCAAACGGAGGTAAATACTGAAGAGTCAAAGAAAGAAAAGAAATCGGGATTTAAGTTACTTGAAAGAAAAGATACAACCGAAATACCTAAAAATCTATATGTATGGGGGGTAGTCTTGGAAAAAGGATACCCGCTTGGTAATGCAGATGTAGCCATATTGAAAGACGGGGTGAAGATTGACATGGTTAAATCTGATCCAAAAGGATACTTTGATGTTTATCTTGATTTCGGTTTTTCATTTTTATTAGAGTTCGGTAAATCCGGATATGTAACTAAACGATTGGAAATAGATGCTTTAGATGTTCCATTAGATGATAGAAACAATGGTTTTGAAACTGGAGATTTCAAGGTTGAGATATTTAAAAAAGTACCAGATGTTGACATGTCGCTTTATAAACAACCTGTTGGACGCATTTATTATAATACCAACATGATGCAATTTGTATACGATCGAAAATATATATCGAAATTTAAGAAAAAATCAGCACCTGTGGATGAGCTAATTGCAGAAAAGTTGATTATGGTTGAGGAAAATTTGGCGGTAGTAAAACAAGAATATGATTTCTTAATACGCGATGCTGACATAGAATTTGAATCAACCGATTATACCTTGGCCAAAGATTATTATCAAGAGGCCTCAAGATTAAGACCAAACGAAGAATATCCAACTAAAATGTTGGCTAAGATTGAGTTGATTTTGAATTCTTCTTCATTAGCTTTAAAAGATAAAATTAACATGTATAAGGCTAAAGCAGATAGCTCTTTTGATCTTGTTGATTACGACAATGCCAAAATTGGATACGAAGCAGTGCTTAAAATAGACGATGGGAACTTATATGCTAAGAAAAGATTAGCCGAATCAAAAGATATGATTGCAAAGCAACTTGCTGCTATTGAACTTAAAGGTCAAGAGAAAAAAGAAATAGATATTTCTAAAATAGAGATCAAGCCTTCTTTTCAAAAAAAATCGGCTGAATTGGTAACTAAATACCCTCAAGGGGTAACCAAAAAAGAGTACAAAGAAGGATCGAAAGTTATATCATTAATTATTGTTATTTCAGATGATAAAGGCGTTGAATACAAAAAAGTTAAACACGATTGGGGTGGTGAATACTATTTTAGAAATGGCGAGAGTGTTCCTAAATTTCAATATAATAAAGAAATTAACAATTAACAATATTGATTTTAATGAGAGTATTTTTTGTAGGTATTTTGATGCTTATTGGTTGTGTTGTGCATGCTCAAAAAGCTAATGACAACGCGTTAAAAATATATGGAAAGGTTACATGGAAAAAAGAGCCTCTGAACAATGCTAAGGTTATTATCTATGAAAGTGGAAGCGTTCTTGAAACAATAAGGACAAATGCAAATGGTAAGTTCGAATATTTCTTAGACTTAGATTTTGTTTATGAGCTACACATAACCAAAGATAAATTTGTAACCAAAATAATTGAAATAAGTACTGAAGGCACAAATCCTTTACAGGCAGAATACGGATATGAGTTTGGTGGATGGGAAGTTAAGTTAATGAAAGATTTCCCCGAATTGGATAAGTCAATTTTGAAAGATCCAATTGGTAGAATCCATTACGATGAAGACATGCTCAGTTTTGATTATGATTCAAAATTCATAAGATCTAGGATTAACAAAATTGAAGCATTAACAGCACAAGCTGATAAATTACAAAAAGAAGATGATAGACGTTTAAAGCTATTAGCCGAAAGGTATAAGGATCTAGTAAAGGAGGCCAATCAAATGTTTAATGACGATGAATTCAGTAATGCTATTACAATATATGAAGAGGCGATTGCGGTGGATACAACTCAAGAATACCCAATAGTTCAAATTGAAAAAGCAAGAATGGAACTTGAATTAACCGCGGAAAAGGATAAGAAATACGATAACCTTTTAGCTCAGGCAAACCAGTTGTTGATTGCAAAAAATTATGAACTTGCCAAAGCGCAATATGTAAAAGCAAAAGATTTAAAACCCTCAACTCAATTACCTAAAACAAAAATTATTGAAATAGAATCGTTGTTAGCTGCTCAACAATTAGCTTCTAAACAAGCAGAAAAACTAGAGGCAGACAAACAAAAACGGTACAACGAACATGTAAATACTTCATTGGCTGCAATTGAAACCAATTCTTTCGATCAAGCAAGATTGAGTATTTCATTTGCTCTTAAAATTTATCCAGATGATGAAAATGCAAACGATATTAAAGCTGAGATTGATGATAATTTAGTTGCAATAGCATCGTCCAAAGAAGCTGAATTAACCGCAAAAAGATTGGCTATATCTAACCAACAGGCATCTGCTAAAAAGGTAGAAGATGAAAAACGACTGGCTGAAGAAGTTAAACAACAGAAAATAGTAGAGATTGCCGCTATTGCTGAGAATTTAATAGCACAAGGTAAATTGGAACAAGCAAAAATTAAATTTAAGGAAGCTGCTGTGCTAGATAAAGATGCAACTAAGTTTAAATCTAAAATTGAAGAACTTGAACAAAAAATAATCATCAATACCAAGGTTGAACAGGCATATCAAAGGGAAATGAATTTGGTTGCTATTTTGGTGAAGAAAAAGGATACCAAAAATGCTTTGATCAAATTAAAATCTATTGCTACTGAATATGCTGAAAAATCAGAACCTAAAACCATGATTGCTAGTATTGAGGCTGATTTAATTGCTGTAAAAGCAAAACAGGAAGAGGAGCAACATGTTAAAACATTAGCAAGTAATGCCGCAGCGAAGGCAGCGCCGGTCGTGCATAAAACAAATGCTCAAAAAATTAGTGCATTGTTGTCGTATGGCGATAACTATTACCGACAAGGAGAATATGACCAAGCTTTGGAGAAATATCGAGCTGCTGGGAAATTAGCTCCAACCAATCAAAGAGTTAAATCGAAAATTAAGCTTGCCGAATCAGAGAAAGAGAAAAAATTGGCGGCATTATACAAATCCAATTCAAATGAAAATTCTAGTAAAGGTGGAATTAACATTGAAGAAGAACCATCTGCTTACAACCAAGAATTTTTAAATAAGATAGGCAAAGCATACCCAGAAGGAATAACAGAAGTTACTTACGTTCAAGGAAATAAAACCATAACCAAAAGGATAGTTGTAGGTGGAGGAGTAGGAACCATCTATCGAAAAGTGAAACACAGTTGGGGTGGTGAGTATTTCTTTAAAAACTCAGATCCTATTGCAAAGTTTATTTGGGATAAGGAAACGGCTAAGAAATAAATGGAAGTGAGGTTTAGCTCTTAAAAGCTTTTTCTAAATCAACTTTTAAATCTTCAACATTTTCACAACCTACTGAAAAACGAAGCATCTGATTAGAAATACCCATTCCTAACCTTTCGTTTGCGGGCACTAAATGGTGACTTGTAAGATGGGGCGAGCATATTTGAGATTCAATTCCGGCTAAACTAACTGCTGGAGATATTAGAGATAATTTTCTTTGAAATTGGATTGAATCAATATTTTCATTCAACTCAAAAGTAATCATAGCGCCAAACAGTTTCATTTGTGTTTTAGCCAGTTCGTGATTGGTGTGGCTAGTCAAACCAGGATAGTGTACTTTGCTAACCTGTTCTTGCGACTCTAAAAATTCGGCTATTGAATGTGCATTTTGGCATTGTTTGCTAAATCGTACATCCAAAGATTTAATGCTTCTTTCTAATTCATAGCACAACCTAGCATCTAAAGTAGCTCCAAACATTATAGATGTTGGTAGAATTTCTTCTATAATTTCATTGGATCCACAAAGTATTCCATTGATTAAATCTGAATGGCCACTCAAGTATTTAGTACCGCTATGCATGATGACATCAATTCCTAAATCTGCCGGATTTTGAGCCAAAGGAGTAGCAAATGTGTTGTCAACCATAGTAAGTACACCATGCGCTTTTGCGATTTTTGATAGCTTTTTAATATCGGTGATTCTTAATACTGGATTGCTTGGCGTTTCGAAATGAATCAGCTTAGTTTTATTGGATATTAATTGATCCATCTCATCCAAATCATTGCCATTAAACAAGGTAACCTGAATACCGTATGGTTTTAAAAATTGGTGAGTAAAAAAGTACGAGCCGCCGTAAATATCTGATTGCATTAATATTTCATCACCTGGTTTTAAGAAGGTTATAAACGCAGCACTAATGGCTGCCATTCCTGATGAAAACACCAATCCGTTTTCGCAGTTTTCTAAAGCTGCAACTTTTTTAGCAACAGCTATTTGGTTGGGTATGTTGTTCGCTCTAGGATACCGAATGGTTCCATCCAAATAATTGTGAGATGTAGAAACATAAATAGGGGAGTTTACACCTCCAGCGTAAGTATCTTGAATAGTACCTGAATGAATTGATTTGGTTGCTTTCTTCATTGTTAAATATTTGCAATGAATTTAAACCAAATTATTATGCTGCAACTTTAAGTTCCCCATAATTTTTTAGTTGAGTATAAAGTTTAGCACCTTCAGTATTACCAAGATTTTTTGCTTGGTATAAATGTTTCCATATTAACTCAGTTTGGTTTAAGTGTACAGCAAGTTTACCAATAGCAAGGTGTAAATCGGCACTTTTTTGTTTTTTTACCAGTTGGTTAAATAGCAAATCTTTGGCTTCTGTAATTTTATTCATCTGAAGGTACAAGTCTGCTAGTTTTATGATTTGTGAAGTTCCTGTAAAAACTATTTTATGTTTTTCAATCATTCTTAATGCCCTTGCATTCTCATTTTCTTGAATAAGGATCTTGATTGTAGATGAAACCGGAATCGATTTTTCATTGGAGTAATTAATACATAAAGATAAGTCTTCAAGTGCTTGCTCAGTTTTACCAATTTTTTGAAGAAGTTGTGCTCTTAAAAAATAGGCTTTATCAAACATCGGAAAAAGGGCTATTGTTTTACATAATAAGCTCCAAGCTTCATGATTTTTATTGGTTGTATATTTTACATAAGCACCTAAAAGCATCACCTCTTTGTTGTTCTTTTTAATCTTATTCAAAAGGTCCAAGCTTTTAATTGCAGAACTGAAATTGTTTGATTGAATTTTAGCTCTGGTATTTTTCAGCAACTCATAAAACCAATTTTCAATGTCCTTATTTTTAGCAAATTTTAAAGTTGCTTTATCACTTATCAATAATTGTCCGTTCTCGTCGGTTATCATTTTGTAAAACGACTTGCTACCAATAAACAATTTTGTGCTCCAAGGCTGACCTGTAAAGTGTTGATCTTTAATTGTTTCAGCTTTTGTTCTAGTTAGTTTCCAATCTGACAATTTCATGCCTACCGGTTTGGTTATTTGTTGAAGCATTTTGTTACGATTTAAAAATTTTAACTTGAATATTTTGAGTAGGCATGAACTTTTCTTGTTCTGTTTTATTAACTCTTACAAGTAGATTTTTACTTTTAGTAAGCAAATCTGATACCGTTTGGTTAAACTTACCTTGTAGGTTACCGATAAAATATTTTTTATAAAAAATATTTAGGTTGTAATTAAAAGGATTCGACGATGATTTCTTTATTTCTAGATAAGTTCCTTTTCGGATATGGTGGTAAACATCTTTTAACTCTGATGTTGCTGGTAATCTTAACCAATCAGTGCAAATCAGGTTGACATCAGGTTTAACCTGAATTTTTTTGAAGAAGGCAATAGTTAGTACTGTTTGTAAATCGATCGGTGTGTTTAATGTTGTTTTCATGGTGTTGTATATTTTAATTACAACACAAGGTTAAAACCTGACTACGTAACCTATTTACGTTTTAAAAAGAGGGGGAATTTAAATTATTAAACTACTGATTATTAGCAGATTTAAGGTGTTCATTTTTAATTTTTTCTTTCAAACTTTTCGGTAAAATTACTTTCACAGAATTTCCGAAACCTAAAATAGTCATGGTTAATTCTACTGATTCAACAACATTTATTGAAATGGTAATACTAGTATCAGTTTCATCAACTATTAGTTGGCTTTGATGCAAAGGTTGAGTTTTTACATAATGCCCTTGTTGTGAACTAAATTTTAAAACAACCAGTTTTGGTTTTGCATCAATTGCAGTAATGCCTATTGAATTTCTAAAGAAATTTTCAGCATTGAAATTTTTATCACGTAAAAAGTTTGTTCCTTCAATAGTAATACTAGCAACTCTGTCTAATCCGTAAGTTTTTATTTTTTTGGCATTAGCATCGAAGGCTAAAAGATACCATCTGTTGCGGTACTCTTTCAAAAAATAGGGGTGTAAGCTGTAGTTTTTAATTTCTGAACCCTTGAAGGACTGGTATGATAAGGACAAGGTTAATCGTTCTTTAATCGAACGAACGATATCAGGTAAAAATTCACTTCCTTTAATATGTTCAACTGTTTCGAATTGTACAAATTCATTAACATCATCAAATTGTTCAATTTCAGTCATATTGATACGATCGAATATTTTGCCAATGGCAAAATCAAAGTTTTCAAAAATTTTAATACCTTTAAATTGATGTAGTGTAGTTGCTGCAAAACGAATTGCATCCAGATCGTCTTCGTTTAGTGGAACGGTATCGAAAGAGTAATTCTTGTCTTTGTAAAAATAGCCTTTGTATTCTCTAGAAAACCCAATAGGAGCAAGATAACCAAGACCTTCATCAAAACGCATTGCATTCAAATCTTTGTCTATCGTAGATGCTGAAACGCGTTCGTTTTGACTATTAAAAAGTACTTCTTCACAAGCCTCGCGCAGCCTTTCTTTACCAGGAAAGGGCTTGTACTTATTTCGAATAGTTTTATCAATAATACGGTAACGAAGCAAGGCTGATTTAGTAACTGGCATTTATATTTACTCGGTATGCTAAAGTACAAACTAGTTGGGTTAATTTCTGTTTTAGAATGTCTAAAATTATGATATTTCAATTAAACTTTTGGCTGTAGTTTGCGAATCAATGTTATTTTTGTTCTTATTTAGACTAAATCTAAACAAGGTGGGCGTAATTGTAATTGCAGACGGACATTATTTATCGGCACAAGGCTTAAAATCATTAATCATTAATGAAACGAAAGACACTTTATTGTCGTGTTGCCTTACTATAAATGATTTAATGCATGATGTTAATAATCAATTTATTGATTTAATTATTCTTGACCCAAAAAGTGTGTTAGGATTTAATATTTCTGATATATCTTTATTAGCATCAGAAGCCAGCCACTCAAAAATTTTAATCATTTCTGAAAACCTAACCAAAAGAGAAATTTTTTCGATCATTGATTATAAAATTGATGGATTTCTGACAAAATCTTGTAGCAAAGCTGAAATAATAAATGCTATAGAGTCTGTCCAAAAAGGAAATAAATTTTATTGCAATACAGTACTAGAATTAATTTTAAATAAAAAAACCAGCAAAAACCCAATCGAAAATTGCGACCCTTCCGTTTTAACCGAAAGAGAAACCGAAATCGTTAAGATGATTGGTAGGGGAGAAACAACTACTAGAATTTCAGAAATTCTTAATTTGAGTAAGCACACAGTGAATACCCATCGTAAAAACATTCTTAGAAAACTAGATTTAAAAACTCCCGCTCAGGTTGTTACGTACGCTTTACAGAACTACTAGATCAGTTTTTAATAATTCGAGTTTAATACTTGGCCGCTGCTCTTTCTAATCTATCGTTTATAGCATAGCCAATGCCTTGGCTTGGAACTAATTCTGTTATAATAACGTCAATGTCAAGTTTTTCTAAACTATTCAAGGCTCCAAATAAGTTGGTGGCAGCCTCGTTGATTGACCCTGTAGAGGACAGAATCCTATTTACAACAATCTCTTTTTGATTGTACTGCTTACTAAAGCTCAAGACCCCAATTTTTTTATTTTGGTTTTCGTTAATTAACGATTGAATATCGCCAATAATCAGTTTTTTGGTAGGGGAATAATGAACTTTTTGCAATCCAGGAGAATCGCTATTTTCTGAGTTGGTGTTTAACAAAACCTTTTTTCCTAAGGTTTTTTCAATATGCTCAATCGAAACTCCACCGTATCGATATAAAATAGGTTGTTCGCCCTCAAAACCAACGATGGTTGATTCTATACCGATTGAAGTTGTTCCACCATCTAAAATGTAACTTACATTATCTCCTAATTGTTCTTCTACATGCAATGCAGAAGTGGGACTCAACCTTTGATACTTATTCGCTGATGGTGCAACTAATGGATACTCTAAACTTTTAAGAAGTTTTAACGTTAGTTCATGATTCGGTATCCTGATAGCAACTTTTTTACTGCCTGCTGTAACTAAATCACTAACGTTTTGTTTGTTTAGTAATAAAGTAAGTGGTCCGGGCCAATATTTTTTAGCAAGTTTTAGTGCATCTTCCCCAAAGTTTACAACGCAATTTGAAAGCTGCTCTATGCTATGACCATGCACAATCAGTGGGTTAAATTTTGGTCGTTCTTTTGATTCAAATACTTTAAGGACAGCTTCCTCGTTTTCTGCATTTGCAGCCAAGCCATAAACCGTTTCGGTAGGTATAGCTACCAATAAATTCTGGTTCAAACATTTTTTAGCGAAGTTTAAGTCTTTTCCAATCAAGGCGCAAAAGTATCAATGAATCTGATTAAAGACTTTAAGCGTTAATTAATTTATTTGGTGATATAAAGTAATCTATACCAAACACATTTGAGATTATGAACGGCTGTTTCAGAATAACCATGCAGATTTATTTTAATTACAAATAGGTTTTTAGTATGGCGCTTCTACTAGTTTGCTTTAACCTTCTCAATCCTTTTTCTTTAAGTTGCCGAACCCTTTCACGTGTTAGATCAAACTTGAGTCCTATTTCGTCAAGCGTCATGGCTTTAACTCCGTTAAGACCAAAAAAGCAATTCAAAATATTTCGTTCGCGTAATGCTATAGTATCGAGGCATCTTTTTATCTCGCTTTGTAGGCTTTCTTGTAATAGTTTAGCTGAAGGTTCAGGGCTATCGTTGCTTCCTAGTACATCATATAAACTTCTTGAATCATCATCACCACCAGGCAGAGGAGCGTCCATAGAAACGTGTCTTATTGACTGGCGAATGTTCTTTTCAACTTCCTCTTCAGAAATTTCTAGTTCGTTGGATATTTCATGAGCCGATGGAGCACGTTCATAGGTTTGCTCCAAGAAAGCGTAGGTTCGGTTTATTTTATTGATGTTACCAATTTTGTTCAGTGGTAATCGTACAATTCGTGATTGTTCAGCCAATGCTTGAAGTATTGATTGTCTAATCCACCAAACGGCATATGATATAAATTTAAACCCTCTAGTCTCGTCAAATCTTTTGGCCGCTTTTATAAGCCCTAAATTGCCCTCGTTAATTAAGTCGGGTAGGGTTAATCCTTGGTTTTGGTATTGTTTAGATACCGATACAACGAATCGTAAATTTGCTTTAACTAATTTCTCAAGAGCAAGATGATCTCCTAGTTTAATACGTTGTGCTAATTCAACTTCTTCTTCTGCCGTTATCAATCCTTCTTTACTAATGTCATGAAGGTATTTGTCTAACGAGGCAGTATCACGGTTGGTAATCTGTTTGGTTATTTTCAGCTGTCTCATATTCTGATTAATAGATTTAAAAATACTAAGCTTCAGCAAATTAGATACCAATAAAAAAGGATTTACTGCGTATATAAAAGGCTTGATTATAATATAAAAGACGTTGCATTAACAGAGGTGGTTGCCTGAAAGTATAATAAGATATCAGTTTACTATTAAGTGGTATTGTTTTGTAAATAAAGGGCAAAAAAAATCCATTTCTAAAAATTAGAAATGGATTTTCGAAATATAATGTAGTTTATATTATCCTTCAGAAGGATTTTTTACTCTGGACGAGGTAAAAGAACTTTTCTTGATAATTTAAGTTTACCTGATTTTTTGTCGATGTCAATAAGTTTTACTTCAATAGTATCACCTTCTTTCATCACATCATCCATGTTCTCAATTCGTTTCCAATCAACTTCTGAGATATGAAGTAAACCATCTTTACCTGGAATAATTTCAACAAAAGCACCATAACTTTGAATAGACTTCACTTTACCAGTGTAAATTTCTCCAACTTCTGGAATAGCAACAATACTTTTAATTCTACCTAAAGCATTATCAATATCTGTTTTGTTAGCTGCTGATACAGAAACTTTACCAGTTTGACCTTCTTCTTCAATCGTAATTGTAGTGTTGGTTTCAGCTTGAATTTCTTGAATTATTTTTCCGCCGGGTCCTATCACAGCACCAATCATTTCTTTAGGAATACTAACTTGAACAATTCTTGGAGCATGAGGTTTATAATCGCCTGCAGGTTCAGTAATTGTTTTTGCCATTTCACCAAGAATATGAAGTCTTCCTTCTTTAGCTTGTAAAAGTGCTTTTTCAAGAATATCGTGAGATAAACCAGCAACTTTGATGTCCATTTGACATGCTGTGATTCCATCAACAGTACCTGTTACTTTAAAATCCATATCACCTAAGTGATCTTCATCTCCAAGAATATCAGAAAGTACCGCGAATTTGTCATTGTTTTCAAGAATCAATCCCATTGCAATACCAGAAACTGGTTTAATTAATTTGATACCTGCATCCATTAACGCCATTGAACCAGCACAAACTGTTGCCATTGATGATGAGCCATTTGATTCTAAAATCTCAGAGACAACTCTTACAGTGTAAGGATTTTCAGCATCAGTTGGAACCATTCCTTTTAATGCTCTGTATGCCAAGTTACCATGACCTACTTCACGTCTACTTGTTCCTCTCATTGGTCTTGCTTCACCAGTTGAAAAAGGAGGGAAGTTGTAGTGCAACATAAATTTTTGAGTTCCGGTATGAACCGCACCATCAATATTTTGTTGATCTAATTTTGTACCTAAGGTTACTGTAGTTAACGATTGAGTTTCGCCTCTTGTAAATACAGCTGAACCATGAGCAAATGGTAAGTAATTTACTTCTGACCAGATGTCTCTAATTTCATTTGTTTTTCTTCCATCTAAACGAACACCGTCATTTAAAATGGTATCTCTCATTGCTTTTTTCTCTAAATCGTGGTAATATCTTCCAATTATATCACCATTAGCTGCTAAAGCTTCTTCAGATAAAGTAGATTTAAACTCTTCTTTTAAGGCACTAAACTGTTCTTTACGTTCGTTTTTGCCAGCACCTTGTCTTACTATTTCTACTAATTTAGTGTAACAAGCAGCCGTCATGTCTGCTAATAAAGTTTCATTTTCTTCAACTTCAGCAACAGCTCTTTTTACTTTAGCTTTTTCAACTTGAGCAGCAAGTTTTGATTGCTCAGCACAATGAACTTTAATTGCTTCATGTGCAAACCTGATAGCTTCTAACATTTCTGTTTCGCTAGCCTCATCCATTTCACCTTCAACCATTAAAATACTTTCGGCTGAACCAGCAACGATCATCTCCATATCAATTTGATCCATCAAATCAATAGTAGGGTTGATGATAAACTCACCATTTAATCTTACTACTCTAACTTCTGAAATTGGCCCGTTAAACGGAATATCTGAAACCGAAAGGGCAGCAGAAGCAGCTAATCCAGCAAGGGCATCTGGCTGGTTTTTGCCATCATAGCTAATTAAGCTAATCAATAATTGTGTTTCACAGTGATAGTGATCTGGAAACAAAGGACGAATCGCTCTGTCAACTAATCTTGAAACTAATATTTCGCTATCGCCCGGTCTTGTTTCTCTTTTTATAAATCCTCCAGGAAATTTTCCTGCTGCTGAGAATTTTTCTCTATAATCAACCGTAAGTGGTAAAAAATCAATGTCTGATTTAGGGGTTTTGCTTGAAACAATAGTTGCTAAAAGCATTGTTCCTCCAAGTCTGATAACTACTGAGCCATCAGATTGTTTGGCTAATTTACCTGTTTCGATTGAAACAGTTTGGCCTTGGTACTCAAATGAGTGGGTAATTCCAATTGTGTTCATCTTCTTCTTTGTTTGTTTTCGTCTTTGTTTGTGGATAGATAAAAAAAAAGGGGAACACATGTTCCCCTTTTTTCTTTGATAAAATTACTTATTTTCTGATTCCGAGTTCCTTGATTATAGCTCGGTATCGGTTAATTTCTTTGTCTTTTAGATAATCGAGCATGTTACGTCTTTTACCTACCATGGTAACAAGAGATCTACGATTATGATGATCATGTTTGTTCTCACGTAAATGTTCAGTAATATGAGCAATACGTTCGGTGAAAATAGCAATTTGCACTTCAGAAGTTCCTAAGTCATTTTCTGAGCTTCCGTGCTTTTTTGCTAAAGCTTGTTTATCTTTTGTTGTTAATAGCATTTCGTGATATTAGTGTTCGATTTTTAGGCTCGCAAAATTAGAGAAACATTTTAATTAAGCAACAATTTTAATTAGTTTTTAAATAATCTAAAACTTAAAGCCAAAGTAGACTTCAAATCCTTACGATTTACTATGTAATCAAGGAAACCGTGTTCTTGTAAAAACTCTGCCGTTTGGAAACCTTCAGGTAAATCTTTACCGATTGTTTCTTTAATCACTCTTGGTCCAGCAAATCCTATCAATGAATTTGGTTCGGCTATGTTTAAATCGCCCAACATGGCAAACGATGCAGTAACACCACCTGTTGTTGGATCAGTCATTAAAGAAACATAAGGACGCTTGGCATCTGAAAGCTGTTTCAGCTTAGCTGAGGTCTTAGCCATTTGCATTAATGAAAGTCCTGCTTCCATCATTCTTGCACCCCCTGATTTTGATATAATTAATAAAGGACACTTTTTTTCGATAGCTTTATCAACTGCTCGAGCAATTTTTTCACCTACAACAGCTCCCATTGAACCACCAATAAAACTAAAGTCCATACAAGCAATAACTAAATCTTCTCCTTCAAGTTTTCCGATAGCGGATCTTAGTGCGTCTTTTAAACCTGTTTTTTTCTGAGAAGCTTTAATTCTTTCAGCGTATTTTTTGGTGTCTTCAAATTTTAAAGGATCACTAGCCGAAAGTCCATGGCCAAATTCAACATACTTGCCATCATCAAAAAGTAACTCGAAATACTGCTCCGAACCAATTCTTACATGGTAATTATCTTCAGGACTAACGTAGTAATTGGATTTTAATTCAGAAGCATCAACAATTTTACCTGTTGGTGTTTTATACCAAAGACCTTCAGGGGTTTCCTTTTTGTCTTTTGTTGCAGTTAAAATTCCTTTTGTTTTTCTTTTAAACCAACTCATATAGTAAGTTTCTTGTGAAAATTATTAAGCTATTGTGATTGACTCATTCAAATATACATCTTGAACTGCATTAAGCAAATCAACTCCTTCGTTCATTGGCCTTTGAAATGCTTTTCGTCCTAGTATTAATCCTTGTCCGCCAGCTCTTTTGTTTATAATAGCTGTTTCTACAGCTTCAGATAAATCAGATTCTCCGGTAGAAGCGCCACCTGAATTAATTAAACCAATTCGACCCATGTAGCAATTAGCTACTTGATATCTACAAAGATCTATAGGATGATCTGACGACAATTCAGAATATACTTTATCGTGCGTTTTTGAAAAGTTAATTTCTTTAAAGCCACCGTTGTTAGTTGGTAATTTTTGTTTGATGATATCAGCTTGAATAGTAACTCCCAAGTGGTTAGCCTGACCAGTTAAATCAGCTGCAGTATGGTAATCAATACCATCTTTCTTAAAACCTGCGTTTCTTGTATAACACCATAATATAGTCGCCATACCTAGTTCATGCGCTCTTTCAAAAGCTTCGGCAACTTGAATAATTTGTTCGTTTGAACCATCAGATCCAAAATAAATGGTTGCTCCAATGGCAGCAGCTCCCATGTTCCACGCTTCGTCAACACTTCCAAAAGGAATTTGATTAAATGTACTTGGGTAGCTTAATAATTCGTTGTGATTAATCTTAACTATAAACGGAATTTTGTGAGCATATTTTCTAGAAACTGAAGCTAATACCCCAAATGTAGAAGCAACCCCATTGCAACCAGATTCAACAGCAAGTTTAACAATGTTTTCAGGGTCGAAATAAATTGGATTTGGAGCAAAAGATGATCCTGCAGTATGCTCAATACCTTGATCTACAGGTAAAATAGAAACATAACCGGTTCCTGACAATCTACCATTGTTGTATAATCTATTTAAGTTATTTAAAACTTGCTGATTTCTATTGGTTGAAGTAAAGAGTCTATCAACAAAATCCCCACCTGGTAGATGAATATCATTTTTAGAAATTGTTTTCGCTTCGTGGTTTAGAAGATAGTTTGCTGTGTCACCTAATAAGTTCTGTATGTTATTTATATTCATGGTAAATTGGTTTAAAAGGCAACAAAACTAACCAATAATTGAAAACAATAAGAGAAGTTTGTTAACTCATCAACTAAGCACAACAATAAGTTAAGGAATCATAGTTTAATGACTTTTATCAGCAATTATTTTGATTCGAATCATTTTTTATGAGTACCTACATTTATTCTGTTATAAACATAAAGTTGTGAGCGCGATATACATAATGATAATAGCAAGTTTATTAGTATCTATCTTATTATTGGCTATTAAATAAAACCAATACGACGATGATTACTTTCCTTCAGTTCGGATGCTATTTGATTCTAAGCCAGAGGTAGCACGTCCTATATGATGCTCTTTGGTTTAGGTACTTTTCCTGCTATGCTTTTAATATTTGCAATTAAACCTTTGCTAGGTTCAAGTGCTCTTCAAAAAATCAGAAGACTTATTCCATATTTCATTTTAGGGTGTCTTTTTATATTGGGAGTATTAAACATGGGCATTTCATATTTAAATCCTGATATTGATATGCCAGTTGATTAAATAGAAAACTGCGAACCTGCTGTTTCTTAGTTTTATATTTAGGTCTATTGCCTTAGATGTTTAGGGGAAACACCTTAGCGAATTTATATTGCCAGTTTTGATATTTGTTAAAATCTAAAAATCAAAGCTATATGAAAAAAATATACTTTTAAGCTACAGCGTATTGTTTGTAGCGATATTTTATCATCTTCTGATATTGGAAATATACATAATGGTAATACTGTTGGTAACAATCAATTGGTAAGAACCAATGTTTCTGAATTTCAAATTCACCCAAACCCATCCGATGGAGTTATTCATGTTAAGAACTCAACAGAATCTGATTACAACACAACAATCATAGGTTTAATCGGCAAAATCGGTTATGAAAATAACATTAGCGGTCTATGGAAAACTCTTGTTTTAAGCTTTTCACCAAAAGGAATTTACCTAGTAAATTGTGAAAATCAAATTTTAAGTCAAACGCATCGAGTTATCATCAAATAAAAAATTGAACACCAAAAAAAAATACGAATTTCCGAAGGCTTTTTTGATTAAAAATCTTCGGAACTAATTTTCTTATTCCAAATTTCATGACCGTCCGAGCCAATAATGGTGATGTATAACTCTCTTTCTTTTCGTGGCCCCGAAACTTCGATTAACGCATAGTTCCTTTGGTTAACTCTTGTGCCCTCAACATGTAAAGTGTTTATTTCTTTTTCGTTTAACCTTGCCGCTGATGCTGTTAAAGGAGACACAGTTAAATCATAGGTTACGTAACCTTCATCATCTAATTTACTTAATTCCGTGTGATGCCTATCTCCAGTTAAAAATATTACATTTTTAATGTTTTCATCCTTAAGTTTTTTTAATAAATAGGCTCTTTCTTCTTCATAATTAGCATGGTTTTCGTGCACTTTAGCTGTATTTAATACTTGTCCGCCAACAGCTATAAATTTGAAAGGACTCTTTGATAGTTTGAGCTCAGAAATGAGCCAATCAATTTGTTTCTTACCTAGTATTTGCGATTTTTCTGATTCAAATAAAGGTGTTCTGTTGTATCTGTTGTCAAGTAAAAAAAAGTCGATATCGTTGTATTTAAAAAAGCCTGTAATACCAGGGTTTCCATTTACGCCATATCCATTATTGCCCCAAAATAATTTAAAAGCATCCAAAGTTTTGTCTTTATGAGGAAAGCTTCCAACTGCATCATTAGGACCAAAATCATGGTCATCCCAAATGGCGTAATGGTTACATGAAACCAATAGTTCTTGCAATTCAGGTAAAGATCTAGAGTGTGTATTTCTATTTAGTATTGCCTTTTTTGAATAGAAATCGGCTTCTCTTAAATAGGTGATATCTCCAAGCCATAGCATCATATTTGGTTGGTTGGATACAATGTTTTGAAATATCTCGTAATTCCCACCATATCCTTTTCCAGGTCTATCGTATTCATGTTCATTTATATAGGCACAGCTACCGGTTGCAAATTTAAAATTAGGCGGATCCGTTCTGTATTGCCATAATTGTTGAGTTTCTACTATTTGACGGTAAGCCGTGTTTGCTAATTTGTTGTTTACGTAAATGTCATATTGGTAAATCCTTCCAGGTTCTAGGTCTGCGATTATAAATTTAATCACATTGGCTGATTCGTTATTAGAATTTTGTATTGTCGTATTTATCGTGTCTTGAGCACCTGGCTCCCAAACTTTAAGATAAGTTTCTACTGGTTCTTTGTATTGAACCCAAACAAGAGCTTCACGCATTTCAACATACCCGAGCATAGGTCCGCTTTGTATAAAATCACTATTTTGCCCGAACCCTAAGCTACTTGTAAATAATAATAAGACTAAACAGATAGATTTTTTCATTTTTTAATAGTTTAAACTCCGGTCATTTTAGAATAATGTCCCGGAAATGTACAGCTGTAATTGTATTGACCCACCGCAGGAGCAGGAAATTCAATGGTCTTAGAATCACCCATTTCTACCATTTTACTTCCAGATATAACTTCTGGTAAATTGGGTATATAATTTTTAGATTGTCCGGAAGCAATACTATTAAAACCTACTTTTTGGCCTTCACCAAAAGTGTAAAACACAATATTATGAAACATACCAATTGCAGTGCTTTTATTTATCAATTTAACCTGCAGGAGTTTACCGGCTGGAGCTTCTATTTGTTCAGGTTCAAAACTTATGTCATCCATTGTTTCGCCCAAGGCATAAACTGTAATTTCAAATGTTTCTTTTTCAGATAAAGGAGTTTTTGGATTTTCTGAACATGACATTAGCAGGGTAGCAAAAAATAAGATCACCCACTTGCCGAATATTTGTTGATTTAATCTCAATTTGGCTTTGTATTTGGATACAAAGGCCAAAGCTAAGGAATAAACAGACTATCACATATGCAAAATTTTATATTTGCCCACATTAAATTGCCCATGAGATTTCGATTAATACTAGTTATTGCATTATTTACTACAATACTTGTTGGATGCTCTACATCCGGCTCTTTTTATAAGCACGGTTTTAAACTTGAAGAAGCAGGTTTGAGCGAAGAGGCTGTAAAGTATTATTATATGTCTCTTCAAAAGAACAGTAACAACATAGATTCAAAAATCCATTTAAAGAAATCAGCACAGCTTGTACTTGACGATAAATTGGCTGAGTTTTATCAGGCATATGGTTCAGATCAGCATAAAGCTGCTGTTTATAATTATTTAGATGCAGAAAAATTCATTAATTCAATGAATAGGTATGTTCAACTTGAAATGCCTTCTTACTACGCTGAGTATTTTGATGAAGAAAAAAACAAATATTTAGAAGAAAGGTATGAAAGTGGCCTTTCGTTGATAGAAGAAAGTCAATTTGAAAAGGCAGAAATTATATTTAAAGAAATAAGTCAGTTAGACCCTCTTTATAAGGATGTTAAAGATTTAAAAAAAATTACTGAAGTAGAGCCTTTATACAACGAAGCCATTGAAAATTACAGTGCTAACCAATTTAAAATTGCACACGAAAAATTTGAACGTGTTGTAAAAATTAAAGGCAATTATAAAGAAGCGATTTCATATAAGAAACTAGCATTAGAAGAAGCTACAATGAGTATAGCCTTATTGCCTATTGAACTTAGCGATTCGTCTGATGGAAAAAAACTTGCTGACCAGTATTACGCGCAAATACTAAAAGAACTTCTTAAGCGAAACAACAAATACATAACCTTTATTGATAGATTAAATACTCAAAAAATTATTGAAGAACAAAAATTAGGATTATCGGGGTTGATTGATGAGAGTAGTGCGGCTAAAACGGGAGAATTGTTGGGTGCAAAAATCGTGATTACGGGGCAATTAGTTAAGATGAAGGCTGTATCTAATCCTGTTAAAGCTTATTCTAAACAAGGTTATATAGCTTACAGAGTAAAGAAATTCAGCGTTATAGGAAGTTACTATTACTATGTTACCGAGTACAAAAAAGAAACTTATAAAGAGTACCATGGTAATACTTCGGTAAATACCTCATTTCAATTTCAAATGATATCGGTTGAAACAGGAGAAGTATTATTAAGTGACGTATTTGAATTATCAAAACAAGATAAAGTTGATTATGCTTTATATGAGGGAGATCATAGAAGGCTTTACGGAGGTAGCTATAAAGACAAAAACATGAAATCCAAATCAGACCAAATTAATAATTCAATAGCTCAGAAACAGAATCTAGATTTGATGCTGGCTTCAAGACACCGCAAGCTGAACTCAATAGAAAAGTTAAAGTCAAGCCTAATTGAGGAAATAGCCAAAAAATTAGCGGATAAAATAGATTTATTTGAAAAGAAAAGATAAAATAATGAAAACTCAGAGAATAATTTCCTTTTTACTGTTGGTTTTGATTATTGGTTTTCTTTCGGGCTGTAAATCGAAAAATAAATTAAGCAAAATCGAAGTAAATATTGATGATACACCAAGTTGGGTATTAAATAGACCTGAAAGTAAGCAATACTATATTGGTATTGGAGTAGCTTCAATAAAAGATAACCATCAAAACTATGCTGATATTGCTAAACAAAACGCTCTGAATGACCTTGCATCTGAAATTGAAGTAAATATTGAGGCGAATTCATTGCTTTACTCAATGGAGCGCAATGAGCGGTTTAAACAAGATTATCTATCAACAACTAAAACCAAATCAAGTCTTTACCTTGATCAATATGAAAGAGTGGATTCATATCAAAATCAAGAGAAGTTTATGGTTTATTATAGATTAAACAAACAGACCTATCGAGACGCCAAATTAAAAAGACAAAATGAAGCTGCTGAAGAGGCAGCTCGATTTGTGTCTTCAGCAAGAGCGCTAGTTGATAAAGATGTTAGCCTTTCGTTAACAAATTACTTGATGGCGATTAAAGCTGTTCAAGATTTTTTGGGTGATCCTCTAAAAATCTCATTGAATGATGAAAATGAGCGCTTCATTGGTAACCTTATCTATAAAGAAATAGAAGAATTGTTAAACAATATTTCGCTTGTTTACCCTAATGAAACTTTGCTTTATGAAGTACTTGATAAACAAAATGAAGTCGGGGTTTTTGTTAATAATGATAAGAGTAAGGTTCTATCGAATATTCCATTTAAAATAAAGGTTGAAGGTCAACTGTCGGGGATGATTAAAACCACTTCTAACAACATTGGCTTTATTCATCTGCCATTAATTGATTTTAAACCTTCAAAATTGGGTGGCGCTTTTTTGTTTATGCTATTGGTTGAAGACTTAATTCCGGAATCAATGCAAAACGATGATTTGCTGAAAGTTTATGTTAGTCAGTTTAAAAAGCCTGAATTCAAAGTAGGGTTTAATGTATTGTTACCTGAATTGTTCGTGATTAGCAAGGAGTTAAATTTAGGAGCTAGAATGAACAATGAAATATTAAAGAGCTCAACGAAACAAGCAGCGACAACCAATGGCTTTGTAATAGCAAGTAACCAAAACAACGCTGATGTTCTTGTTCAAATTAAATCAGATACAAAAGAAGGATCAGTGCAATTCGATCTGTTTTCAGTTTTACTAGATGCACAAGTTGATTTTATTGAAAAGAAATCTAAAAAAATCGTTTATACTTATAATCTAACAGGTAGAAAAGGGGTAGGCTTAAACTATTCAGTAGCCGGCGAAAAAGCTTATGAAAAAGCAGGGGATAAGCTAAAAAAAGAACTTTTTAAAGAATTTTCGGGTAGTTTAGGGTATTAGTTTGAATTGATGAAATCAGCAATTTTTGATATTACTTTATCGTTTCTGAGAATTCTTACGTGACCAAGGTTATTGGTTTCAAACAACTCTGCATTCGGAAACCTTTTGTGCAGCTCGTGAGCATGATTTATTGGAGCTTCTTTGTCGTTAATATCATGAACAATCAGCTGACTCTTAATTGCGTTCTTACCAATTCTTTCAGCAATTTCAACTCCGGAATAATATGAAAATGGCTTTTTGGTCAGACTCATGGTGTATTCGTTAATAGTGTCATGTACTTTTTTCGAAATGCCAACTTTAAATCTAAAAATATCTATAACATCCTGAGATATAGTAGGCGATGCAATATTCACGACTTTTTTTGGCAAAACAAACCCTCTACTAATCATAAGCAAAAGCGCTACACTTCCTAACGAGTGACCTACCGCAGCATGAATTTTCCGGCCTTGTAAAAACTGTTCAATAGATTCTGAAAATTGAATAATAGTGGTTGTTTTTCTATCTGAATTCCCATGTGCAGGGGCATCGAATGCAACAACGTGAAAACCTCGTGAAACTAGCGGCTCAATAAAATTTACAAATTGTGAAGCTCTACCAGACCAACCATGCATAAGTAAAATGAGTTTGCCGTCTTCAGGACCCCAACTGTAGGTATTTAAATATTCATCGCTATAGGCGAATTCAGAGCACCTTGCTTTACCAATAATCTGTTTCTCTGCAGCGGGAGTTTTAAACTTAAATGGTGTAAGAAAAAGTTGAATTGCTTTTTGACGTGCCATTTTTGGCAAAACAAATTCATAAATACGCATTACTTTAGGTAATGCACGAAGCGCAAATGGAATCTTATTCTTTTTCTTACTCAAATCGGTAGGTTAATGGGCGGCAAATGTACACATGCCTTTCTAACCTACACCTTAGTTGGTCTTTCAAAATTTACCAATTATCGAATTAGTTTGTTACTAGACTAGTCAGCAGCCTACCCTTGGTAATCCAGTAGTTTATCTAAGGTTTCAATAGCAACAGCATGGTAATTAGAACGCGCTTTTTTATAGATTTCAATAGCTGTAGATTTTGTTGTGTCTGCTTTTATTAATGCTTTGTATGTAGGAGTTAAAAATTTACGACGTCCTACGTTTACTAAAAAGCTATCAACTACTTGATCAGCAATTGTATAATTATGATCTATAGTATGAATAAACCAAGCTGCTAAAATCTCACAGTTGCCAGATTTTGTAAATCCAAAAGCTTTGTCTAGTTCAGCCATATTATTGTCAGATATATCAGAAGGTATATTTCTAATGAAATGTAACCATTCATGGCTGCTCCATTCTGACGTTTTAAGACTTTTGGCATTTCCATTATCCATAAAACTTGATAGTTCATTTTCTACCAAAGAGAATTTGTCTGAATTTGGTGCTGGGCAATTATCCGGCAAACCAGGCTCGTAAATCCATTGTTGAACATTTACAGCGGCAAAATCCTCATTACCTTTAAACGCGCCATTTAAAATATCAACAAATTTCTCGGTAGTCATGCTTTTAAACTTATTCGCAGTAAAGTAATCAAGTAAAAATTTATCCCAATTTTCTCTACCAACTGATTGTTCCAATAGGCGCAATAAAAAATACCCTTTTTCGTAAGCAATATCACTCATTCCATCATCAGGATCTCTTCCCAATAAATCGAGTTTCAGTTTTGTGTCGTTCGGAGTATCTTTAAAATCATCTAGAGTACCCAATAAATCTTGATATCCTAATTGAGTTAACATTTCAGCATAAGGTTTGCCATATAGTGACTCCATAATTCTTCTTTCAAAATAAACGGTAAAACCCTCATTTAACCAGAAGTCGTTCCAATTAGAGTTAGTAACTAAGTTACCAGACCAACTATGAGCTAATTCATGCGCTACAAGAGCAGTTAATGATCTGTCGCCCGCAATAATAGTGGGAGTTGCAAACGTAATTCTTGGGTTTTCCATGCCTCCAAATGGAAACGATGGAGGTAAGATAATCATATCAAATTGTTCCCAATCGTATGGTCCGTATAGTTTTTCCGCTGCCAACACCATATTTTCCATATCGGCAAACTCGTATTTTGATTTTTCAATCATTGAAGATTCAGCATAAATCCCGGTTCTTTTACCAAGCTGAGCATATTCAAATCCACCAACCGACATTGCTAATAAATAAGATGGGATTGGTTGTGCCATTTTAAATGAATAAATGCCATCTGAATTTAGTTCTTTTGGGTTGGTGGCACTCATTATCGCCAATAGGTGAGAAGGAACTGTTACTTGAGCATCATAAGTAAATCGAATACCAGGACTATCCTGACAAGGCATCCAGGTTCTAGCCAAAATTGCTTGCGATTGGGTAAACAAAAACGGGTTTTTCTTTTCGGCTGTTTGATTTGGTGACAACCATTGCAAAGCTGCAGCGCTCGGCGATGTTTTGTACTCCACTGACACCGAGTTGGTTGAATGCTCAATTGCAATAATTAAGGCTTGTCCTAAAAATGGTTGAGCTTCAGTTATAGTAAAGCTGGTTTCAGTATCACCATCAAGAGATACTTTTATGATTTCTAAATCTCTTATATCTAATATTAACTCTTCAGCATCTGCAGCAGTTTCTATGTTCCAGGTTGCAGTTGCTGAAATTGTTTTTGTGTCAAAATTCACATTAGCTTGCCAATTAAGGTGAGTAACTTTTGCTGTTTCAGGCTCTGAAAAGGAATGAGCATCAATTTTTTCTTTTTGAGTTTTCATAGGGGTACTATTATCTTTTGAATTGTTATCAGCAGAACAACCAACCATAACAAGCATAGTAAGTGCGCACATATAAGCTTTGATAAATGATTTCATGGTGGAAAAGTTTTGTCGAAAATAATCAATGGAAAATGATTAATGAAATTATTGATTTTATTTAAAAAGACATCAGAGCATATTACCTTAGCAAAAATATTTTGAATGGACTTTAGTGCGGATGAATTGAAGCAATTAATGCAGAAAGGGATATCTAAAGAAAAACTGCTTGATCAGCTTAATAATTACCAAAGAGGTTTTCCATATACCAAGCTCATTAAGCCAGCTATCAAAGAAGAAGGTATAGTCGTTTTATCAGAAAAAGATACAAAACGATTATTAGCCAAGTATGCTAAAGTTGAAAAGGACCTCGATTTACTAAAGTTTACTCCGGCTTCTGGAGCAGCTAGCAGAATGCTTAAGTTTTTGCACGAAGCTATGAATGGCAAAAACTTTTCTGATAATATTGAAATTATCAAGTTCTTTAAAGAGATATCAAAATTCCCGTTTTACGACACGTTGCTTTCTAAAAACACCAAACCAGGAGTTGATAAATCTAAAACTCTTGATTTATTATTAAATAAAAAACCATTTGAATTTTCTAACAAACCGAAAGGATTGATACCTTTTCATTTGTTAAACGGTGACCTAAGATTGTCCTTTGAGGAACATTTCGCTGAAGGTGCTTTATATAGTAATGGTAAAAATGGGATACGACTCCATTTTACGATTTCTTTTGAACATGAAAAAATGTTTAAAGCCGAATCAAAAACATTAATTCAAAAGTATGAAACTAAATATGGCAATGCTATTGATTTGACTTTTTCATTCCAACATGAAAATACTGATGTTGTGGCTGTTGATATGGATAACAAGCCGATAGGTGTAGAAAAGAAGATACTTTTTAGACCTGGAGGACACGGAGCTTTAATTGAGAATTTGCAATCGCTTGATGCTGATATTATTTTCATTAAAAATATCGATAATGTATTACCTCCTAATTTTCATCACGATATTACTCGTAATAAAAAGTTACTAGCGGCAATACTGTTCTCAGTAAGTGAAACATTGTTTAAACTTCAGCATAGGTTTGATAAGCACGGCTATAGTGAAGAATTAGCCACTGATGTTACTAAGTATGCGAAGAATATTTTTGGATTAAAAATTCAATTAAAAAATGGCCTTGAGCTGAAAGAATTTTTGTTTAAGCCAATTCGAGTATGCGGAATGGTTAAAAATGAAGGTGAACCTGGAGGTGGACCGTTTTGGGTTGAAAATAATGGTGAAATTTCTTTACAAATTGTTGAATCTTCGCAGATTGATTTAACAAACCAAGAGCAATTTAAAATTTATAAAGAATCTACACATTTTAATCCCGTTGATCTAGTTTGTAATATCAATAATTATCAAGGGCAGAAATATAAGCTTCAAGATTTTATAGATTTTGAATCAGGTTTTATTTCAGAAAAATCATACCAAGGTTCAAAAATTAAAGTCCAAGAATTACCAGGGTTATGGAATGGTGCAATGGCCAAATGGCATACGTTGTTTGTAGAAGTTCCTTTAATAACGTTTAATCCTGTTAAAACCATTAACGATCTTTTAAAAGAAAATCATCTGGTTTAGGAAACACTCAAAAGGTAAATAATTTATTGATGTTAGTAAGGAACTAAAATAAAGTTTCACTCCATTTATTAATATGTACTTTTGTTGAAATTAAAATAATGAAAATGAAAAAAAATTACTTTTTATTAGCACTTACTGCGGCTGTTTCTTTTTCGGGGTTTAGCCAAATTACTGTTAACTCTACCAATTTACTCGATAATGGTGAGACAATATCGATGGGTTACGATGATGATGTTACAAATCATTTACCGCTG
>TARA_B110000046_G_scaffold29074_1_pt1 | contig 73568 bp, 70 predicted proteins | sample TARA_B110000046 | Tara Oceans TARA_B110000046 (sample SAMEA4397157) | marine metagenome | biome: Polar Biome; feature: [DCM] deep chlorophyll maximum layer (ENVO:01000326); material: water (ENVO:00002006), including particulate matter (ENVO:01000060) such as... | depth 40 m
TTTTCCTGAGCAAAAATACCTAAGCTTAGCGATATGAAGCCAATTAGTAAAAGGGTTTTAACTTTCACAATCAGTTGTCTTTTCAATTTGTTTTTCTGTTGATTCCACATTTGTAACCCCTCCAGAAACGATGAACTTCATCACATCAGAAGAAGAAGCGCGAATTCGAGTAACATTCTTTTTAGGAACAATCATTACCTGGCCGTTAATCCCATAAGAGAAAGGAAAATACACCGCGACTTTATCGCTGCTAATGCCCATATCGTTTAAATTGTCTTTAGTAATAAAACCCATTCGCTCAACTTCTATTCCTCCCCCCATTTTAACCAAAACAGGTGTTTTAAATTGGTTTTTCTTACCTACAAACGCACTCATCATATCTTTCATAGAAGTATAAACTAACTTTATAAGCGGAGTCTTTTCCACGGCTCGGTCAAGCGGCTTTAGGTAAGAAACAAAAAAATGAGAGCCAAGGAAACCAACAATAGTGATGCTCATTAAGATAACTATCAACCCAAGACCTGGAATATCTAATGGGATAATTCCATCAATTTTAACCACCAACCATATGATGAGGTATACGGTTACACCAATAGGCACAACGTAAAAAAGACCTTGTAAAAAGTACTTTATTAATGTTTTTAAAAAGCGCTTGTCTTTAACCGAGTCTTCCATATGCATAACTGTTTAACCAAATTAGAGAATTCTGCGAGATTAGAATCGCTAAAGTTGACTTAAAGGTTCTTTTTCTTACGTCGTTAGCTTACCTACAATCAAATTGTAGCTATGGTCGATAAGCTCTAAAAAAAGCAAGAGACCAACATCAGAATCAATTAGCACAGTATTCCAAAGGTTTTTACTCATGTGGCATCCTTCTTGAGCTCCCACAAACCGCTCTCTAAGCTCTACCGCTCTTCCGGGCCGCACTTAAGGCTAACGTTTTCAAGGTTTTAAATATTGGTTAAGACAAATAATTTATTCATCACCTTAAAGACAAGAACGTCATCATTAAATTGGAAGCATTCTGTAACGCCCTTTTTCCGAATACAATAATTTCTTGTTTTTTCAATGTTCAAGTTTAAAAGTTGGCAACAAATGATCCCGTAAAGTTTCTCCCCGCTCCACTAATCCCGGAACTATATGGACGATAAAGCTGGTCTGTAATGTTCTCAACTCCCAAATTAAACAAAATGTTTTTATTGATTCTATATTGAGCATTTATGTTAAAAGTATACCACGACGGAGAATAGGGTAGCCCGTTTTCATCGGCGACATACAAGTAGGCTTTTCCTTGCTCTCCAATGTTTAAGTTTTCATAATCAACTTGGTGATTGTAAATGAAAGAGGCAAGCAATTGAAACCTTTCTAGTTTGTAATACAACCTTGTTATGGTAAAAAGAGGAGCAACATGTCTGGAAGGACTAGTACTTCCATCCTCTAACTCTTCTGTTCCCTGCTGAATGTTCAGTTTGTTTTCCAGTTTTATTTGTTTTGTAATGCGAACTTCGGTACTAGTTTGAATACCAAACACTTCAGCAAAGGACGCATTCTGAATCGACTGAACTCTTTTTAACCCTCCGTCAAAAAATAAGCTGTCGCTGCCATTTAAGCTAGTATTACGTCTAATTAAGGCGTTATTGAGGTAGGTGTAAAATGCTGTAACATCAAGCTCCCAAGAATTTCCAAACGTTTTCGAAGCAGAAAACTCTGCATTGTATGCATATTCAGCAGTTAGGTCTTCGTTTGGAACAACAACAGCAAAACCCTCAGAATCGAATATTTTCCCCATATCATCTACATTTGGCGCTCTAAACCCAGTAGATAGATTTGTGCTTAAAACCCACGACCCTGTTGGTCTGTAGATTACCCCTAAACCCCCATTGAGCGCAGACTTGTTAAGGGTTATTTTTTGAAATGGAAGTTGAACATAAGTTTGATCAAATTCTGCATTCATGGCAAACTGACTAAGTCGAACTCCAGCATCCATGCTTAATTTGTCGTTGATTTGAATATGATTGGTGAAGTATATTGCATTAGAAAACCAAAGCGCTCTAGGATACCTTGTTTGAATTCCTTCTTTTTGCAGTGTTATAATCTCGGTTGAAAAACCCTCTGAATTAACTTGATTTACAACAGTTTCAATTCCATAAAAAAACTCATGAGCCCCACCTACTTTTTTATTAAAGTCCAAGTTCGCTGAAAAGGCGTCTACTTTTTCCGTTCTTGTTCTTCTGATGGTGCTGTTACGAGTTCTATCAATTCTGCTTTCTTCAAACTGCTGAAAAGCGATGTTAAGCTTAGCTCTATCAAATAGAGATGTTTTGTTGTTTAATTCTACTTCAATGTGGTGCATTTGCCACTTTTGAGGGCCATATTTCCATTCTGCAAAAAGAAAAGTTCCATCTCTTTTCTGTGTTAACCGATCATACCTTCCGTACTCTGAAGTTTCAGATAAATGAAAGGCATACTTGATCAACCATTTTTGGTTGGGCTGGAAAAGCACTTTTTGCATAAAATTTAGTTGACCAAAAGCGCTTGGGCGTTGAATTAATTTGTCACCGTTTTTGGCAATAAAATCTTGATTGTTTTGGATTATAATTAATGAGTCACACAAATAGCCCTTTGGGCCACTTCTCCCCATTTTAAGATCATTATATTCACTCCTGCTGAAACTACTTAAAAAGCCCCATTTTTTTCCTCCTATCGCAAGGTCTGCATGAAAACTCTGCTCTTCATTTGCTGTAGCACCGCGAAGAGCGGCCGATCCTTTAAACAAAACAGAACTATCGCCGCTTAGGGTTGGCGTTTTGGTATTAAAACTCATCACCCCACCAATAGCATCGCTGCCGTAAATAACAGCTCCAGGGCCAAAAAGAACCTCTACCTTTTCCATGGCAAAAGCATCCAACGAAATAACGTTTTGCAGGTTACCGCTTCTAAAAATTGCATTGTTCATACGAACGCCATCTACGGCATACAACAACCTGTTAGAAGAAAAACCCCGAATCATAGGACTTCCACCACCTTGCTGACTTTTTTGAATATAAACATCGCCCGAAGTAGCGATTAGGTCTGCTGCTGTTTGTGGGTTCAATAATTGGAAGTCTTTTGTACCAATACTAGAAATTTTTTGCGGCACATCTTTTTGTTGTTGTTTCCATCTAGTTGCAGACACAACAACCTCACTAAGAGAGAAATATGATTTTTCTATAAATATGATATTTATTCCTTCCTGTAAGGTGTTTAACTTAACTTTAAGACGCCTGTAGCCAATGATTTGAAAAAGCAAATAATCATCGACTTTTAAGAGCTCAACATCTACCAGTCCATTAACGTCTGTAGTTGTAGACTGTTGACTAGGATAACCCACAATACTAACAAATTGTAACGACCTTTTAGACTCAGAGTCCTGAACTCTAATTTTTTGAGAATGAGAGCTTAGTGCTATCAAGCAGAAAAACAAGAAAAGAAAAACGCGCATGTGTGACTAGCTCGATTTGTGTTTTATTTTTACTGCAATAATTGTTCCACAAGGAACGTAAAAACAAACTAGTTTTTAATATGCTCAACAATCTCAAAGTTTTCCAATAAAGCAATTGGAATTATTGATTGTCCATAAAACATCATTTTAGCACCCGGTGGTTGCCAAAAGCCTTCAGCGAAATAGTCCGAAAGAGGTTATCCGGTAGATTGGTGAATAATGAAAGAAAGCAACAAGGAGTTTCCAGCCAGACAATTCCTTTCCGTTCCTGACGGAAGCATTTGTTTTTTAGAAACGGGTAGTGCACGAATATTGGCTCCGTAATACGCTTTTGGCATAAAACCAAAAGGGTCTCCATAACTTTCGCCAAATTCAATTCCACTGCTCATTTGTAATAGGGCTATTATTTGAAGACCACTTCCATTATATTCAGGAAAAAGCCGCTAATAAGCTGATTGGAAGATTTAATTTCCCCTTCTTTTATAGCTGACCCGACAGAGAGACCGGTAAAGCTTTTTGCCATAGAAAAACTATTAGTTAAGCAACTGTCAGTGTAATCGTCCCAATGTTTTTCAAAAAACAACGGCCCATTTTTTCAAAACAAATTCTTCTTCCTCGTTTAGCGCAAGGAGATTAAATTTAGAGTGTTTTGGCCAATCTTGTGCTTTTGCTGCGGTCACAGGGCGGTTTACAAACTTTAGATAATCATCGAGAGCAGGGCCAGTTTTACCAATCAAATAAGTACTATTCACCGCCTTTATTAAATGCTGATTACCGGTGTTATATAAGATTACGGCGGAGGCAGGAACTAGCAAGAAAAGCAAAAGACTTAAGAATACCTTCATGTATTAAAAAAAAGAAACATTTTCAATAAAAAACGAGAAGTTAAAAGCGCTTCTTTGAAGAGAGGACTCAATATTAACTTGGACTTTACGCGCTCAATCTAATCATTGCTTACTTTTGGTAATTAACCAAACAATAAAAAGAGCGAGGCTTTATTCATGGCGAAGTTAACCTTAGAAGTAGAAGAGGATTACGACTTTGATTTAGTTGGCATTTGCAGCCATGTTAAGGATTATCGGTTGAGCTGGGAAATAAACAAGGCTTTAGGTTTTGATTTAATGAAGGACAACAACTATGAAATTAACGTTAAAGGAGCCAGTCAGAGCTATTCATTCTTTAGCTTTATAGATGAAGAGAACTTAATAGAGTTCTACTTGGTTAATAACCGCTGCGCTAATGGGGTTTTGCTTCCGGAAGAGAAGAGATCTGATTACTTTTTGATGATTAAAGGGGTGTTACGGGGGGGGCAAAAAGCACAGATTATAAAGCAGATCGACAACATTAGAAACGTGCTAAAAACGCACGAAATCGAGGTGAACCAACTAAAGTCAAAAAGCAACTTATTGTTTTAAAAGAGACGCATGAAAACACAAAAGAAAACTAAAATAGTTGCAACGGTTGGACCAGCAACAGCTTCTAAAGAAATGTTAGAAGCCATTATTGCTGAGGGAGCAAATGTAATTCGAATTAATTTTTCTCACGGACAACACAGCGACCATGTTGAGGTGATTAAAAGGGTTAGGCAAATAAATAAGGAGCAACAAATTCATACTGCTCTCTTGGGCGACCTACAAGGGCCAAAAATAAGGGTTGGAAAAATAAAAGAAGGAACGGAAGTAAAAGAAGGAGACGTAATAGAGTTTACAAACGAAGAAGTTGAAGGAGACGGAACAAGGGCATATATCAGTTATAAAACATTTCCAAAAGATGTTCAAAAAGGAGAAAAAATACTAATCAATGACGGAAAATTAGCGCTTGAAATTATAGATACAGATAGTAAAACTACGGTAAAAGCTAAATTTTTAAATGGGGGGAAGCTTTCTTCTAATAAGGGGGTTAATCTACCAAACACAAAAATTTCAATGCTGGGTTTAACTTTAAAGGATAAGGAGGATTTAGCCTTTGCACTAAAGCACAACATGGAATGGATTGGCTTGTCATTTGTGCGATCAGCAAGAGACATTATTGAATTGAAACATTTGATTAAAAAGGAAGGCAACCTTGCTCGAGTAATTGCGAAAATTGAAAAACCTGAAGCGTTGGAAGATATTGACGATATCATTGAAAAGTCGGATGCAATTATGGTTGCTCGAGGAGATTTGGGTGTTGAGGTGCCAATGGAACAAGTTCCTTTGATTCAAAAAGACCTAGTAAAAAAGTGCTTAAGAGCGGCAAAACCTGTTATTATTGCAACTCAGATGATGGAGAGTATGATTGAAAGTATTTCCCCAACCAGGGCAGAGGTAAATGATGTTGCGAATGCTGTTTTAGATGGAGCTGATGCCGTAATGTTAAGCGCAGAAACATCTGTAGGCGCCTATCCAATTGAGGTAATCAAAGCGATGACAAAAATCATTGAACAAATTGAATTGTCAGATTCTATTTATCATCTAGAGTTTCCTCCTGCAGAGGTAAACGAAGATAGATTTATTTCAGATTCTGTTTGTTACAACGCCTGTCGACTATCTCAAAGAGTAGACTCTAGAGCAATCGTAACCATGACGCATTCGGGATATACTGCTGCTAAAATTTCAAGCTTTCGTCCCAAGGCAGGGATTTTTGCATTTACAGGAAATCACAGCCTGCTCAACAAGTTAAGCTTAGTGTGGGGTGTTCAAGGGTTTTACTACGACAAGTTTGTAAGTACAGACCATACAATTGCGGACATTAAGTATTTGTTAAAAAAGGCAAATTACGTTGAAGAGAAAGACTTGATTATAAACATTGCAAGTATGCCAATCAATGAAAAAGGGCAGTCGAATATGGTAAAGTTGAGTTACGTAGAGTAGATTAAAACTTTAAAAAATAAGATGAAGATTAACATTCCATTGCTAAAAGAGATTTGTGAAATTGCTGGAGCTCCTGGTTACGAGCAGCGTATTAGAGACTATGTGATTAATGAAGTTACCCCTCTTGTAGATGAAATAAAGGTGAATAACATGGGGAACGTTTATGCCATTAAAAAAGGAAAGGGAAGCAAGCGAGTAATGGTTGGTGCGCACATGGACGAAATTGGCTTCATTGTAAAGCATATCGACGAAAACGGCTTTGTTCGCTTTCATACCCTAGGTGGTTTTGACCCTAAGACACTGACTTCTCAGCGAGTGATTATTCATGGAAAGGAAGACGTTATGGGAGCAATGGGAGCGAAGCCTATACATCTTATGAGCCCTGAAGAAAGAAATAAACCAGCAAAGACAGAAGAGTACTTCATTGATTTGGGAATGAAAAAAGAACAGGTAGAAAAGCTCGTTGAGGTTGGCAACCCTATTACGCGTTACAGCGAATTAATGGAAATGGGAGACTGTGTAAATTGCAAGGCTATTGACAATAGAATTTCAGTGTACATTTTAATTGAAACATTGCGTTTGCTAAAAGACAAGGAGGTGCCTTTTGATATTTACGGAGTTTTTACCGTGCAAGAAGAGGTGGGAATTAGAGGAGCAAATGTTTCAGCAATGGACATTCAACCGGACTTTGGATTCGGATTAGACACTACTATTGCATATGATTTGCCAGGAGCTTCGGCGCACGAAAAAATAACATCTTTGGGCGAAGGAACAGCAATAAAAATAATGGACTCTCAAACTATTTGTGATTATCGTATGGTGGCGTACATGAAAAAAATTGCTAACGAAAACAAAATCAAATGGCAACCGGAAATTTTACCAGCAGGAGGGACTGATACAGCAGGAATTCAACGAATGAATAACGGTGGCTCTATTTCTGGAGCAGTTTCAATTCCAACCAGACATTTGCATCAAACCATTGAAATGGCGCACAAGGAAGACATAACAGCTTCGATTGGTTTATTAGAAAAGTGCTTGTTGAACTTGGATTGTTACGACTGGGGTTTTAAGTAAAAGGGGTCTTATTGAGGTAGTTGCTTAAAGTTTGGACATTTAGTGCCAATAAAAGGAGCGGCACCAAACTAAAGATAAGCCTCTTTTTGAAACTGTCAGAGATTTACTTGGCTTGTTGTTCAAGAGCTATTATTTATAAAGAAGACTTAAACTGATCTAAAAAGCCTTTGTCATTTTCAGAATACAACCGCAAATCGTTCACATTGTATTTCAGTTGTGCTATTCGTTCAACACCCATTCCAAAAGCAAAACCAGAGCATATTTTAGAGTCAATTCCGCAGTTTTCCAAAACATTTGGATCAACCATTCCACAACCTAAAATTTCAAGATAACCAGTGTGCTTGCAAACATTACAACCTTTGCCGCTGCAAATAGTGCAAGAAACATCCATTTCTGCGCTTGGCTCGGTAAAAGGGAAGTAGGAAGGACGCAATCTAATTTCAGTTTCCTTGCCAAACATTTCTTGTGCAAAATGCAATAGCGTTTGTCTTAAGTCTGCAAACGACACGTTTTTATCAATGTACAACCCCTCTACTTGGTGAAAAAAGCAATGCGCTCTTGCAGAAATTGCTTCGTTACGATAAACTCGTCCTGGAGAAATAGTGCGGATAGGAGGAGTAGAGTTTTCCATTACTCTAACTTGTACGGAACTAGTATGCGTTCTTAATGCAATATCCAGGTCCTTTTCAACGAAAAAAGTGTCCTGCATGTCTCTTGCAGGATGCTCGGGCGGAAAGTTTAGCGCAGAAAAATTGTGCCAATCGTCTTCAATTTCTGGTCCTTCAGAAACTTGAAAACCAATTCGAGTAAAGATTTCAATAATTTCGTTCTTAATGATTGAAATTGGATGACGAGAGCCAATTTGACTTAAGGTTGTTGGACGGCTAAAATCAAAGCTGCTAAAATCTTCTGATGACCCCGAGTCTGATAATTCTACCCTGAGCGTATCAACCTTTTCTTGAGCTTGCTCCTTTAACTGATTCAGTATGGTACCAAATTCCTTTTTCTCTTCTGCTGCTGCATTTCTAAACTCTGCAAAAAGTTTTTTAAGTTCACCCTTACTTCCAAGTAGTTTAATTCTAAACGCCTCGACCTCCTCTAAACTTTTTGCTTTAAATTCCTTTGTTTCTTGTAACAGTTCTTTTGCTTTACTTAACATTATCGAATCATCTTTATTTTTAAAAGGTAAACATCCTTTAGTGGTCTATTGGCTCCGTTTACGGGAGCATCACAAACTGCAGCAACCACATCTAACCCTCTCATTACTTCGCCAAAAACAGTATATAGCCCATCCAAATGGGGCGCCCCACCCAAGGTTTCATAAGCAATAATTTCTTTTTCAGAGTATTTTTTACCCCTGCTCTCTTCGAAACGGGGCATGTACTTTCTTGGATACTTTCTGCCTGTCACAATATAAAACTGTGACCCGTTACTTTTTTTCTTTGGATTAATGTTATCCGGATTTCTAGCAGCGGCTAAAGCACCTCTTTTATGAATGTGTTGCGGGACAATTTCTGCATCTATAGAATAGCCAGGACCACCCGTTCCTAACTTTTTGTATCGAGAAGCATTTCTGGAGTTCGGGTCTCCACCCTGCATCATAAAATTATTTATAACTCTATGAAACAGCAAACTATCATAAAACCCCTTATTTATTAATTTTAAAAAATTCGCTTTATGCAAGGGAGTGTCATCATATAGTTTTATTATAATTTCACCCGAACTTGTCTCCATTGAAATGAACGTTTGGCTCTGACTTGAAAAAGCAAAGGAAAAGCAAAAAAAGAGACTAATAAGTAGCTTGTTCAAAATTGTATTAAATTTGTGCTAGAAGTTATCCAGACATTTCAACAAAAGTATGAAAAAAACATACCCAACTTTCCTTGTAATACTTGCAGTGGCATTCTTTTTTTCATGTAAAAAAGAGATATCTCCCGATTTAGAAGTAACCGTTGTACGAAATGATAACAGTCCTGTGCGAGGTGCTTGGGTAAGAACATCTGCGCCTGGTGCCGTTTCTGGAATTCTTAGTGCAGACGTAATTGATGCGGCACGAACAGATGACTTCGGAAAGGCATACTTTTCTTATAAAAACACCATCCTGATAGATATTGCATTACTTCGACAACCTAACGATACCGTTCTTATTGACTCTGCGAGTGCATTATTGGAAGTAAAACGGAAGGGGCCAAGAAGTGGAAACACAACAGAGAAAAAACTAGTTTTTAGGTGACACGGTTTGTAAACGAGGAACTTTCAAAATATCCTAGAACACCTTCTTTAATGAGCTGTTCTTGCTCGTCATTGCTTAGTCGAGGCAGGTCTTTTATTACTTTCCAGTGTGGCCACGCATCTTTATCTCTTCCTTCGTATTCATAAAACCCAAAAGGTTCTAAAATGGCGCAAACAGCAACATGAATTACCTCTAGCTTTTGGTCTTTTGTAAATTTATTAACGACTTGCCCTAGCTCCTGCATCCCAATAACAAATAAAATAGACTCAACATCTAACTCATCATTAAACCTTTTGTTGATTTGCGTTGAAAGCAGATCCCACTTTTTTTGAAACTCGATTTCCATAAAAAGCAAAAATAACTATAGTTTAGCAGTCAGAAACATATGGGTAAGATAGATATTATATTGATTATTCCTCTTCTTTGGGGTGCAGTAATGGGCTTTAAAAAAGGCTTGGTACTTGAGCTAGCATCTTTAGTTGGCCTAGTTTTGGGTGTTTATGGGGCGATTAAGTTTTCCGATTATACAGCTGAAAAAGTAATACTATACGTTAACATTACTCAAGAGTGGCTTGGTTTAATTAGCTTTTTGGTCACATTTGTTTTGATTGTTTTCGCTGTTTTTTTAGCAGCTCGTCTTTTAAACAAAGCACTGAAGCTGGTCGCCCTTGGTTTCGTTAATAGGGTTTTAGGGTTGATTTTTGGAACACTTAAGTTTGCACTAATTATTAGTACCGCGATGTATTTTTTCGAAAACATTAATCGAAAGTTTGAGGTTGTAAAAATTGATTTTTACAAAGAGTCAATCTTATATGAACCGATAATGCTAACTACAGCGCCATTTAAAGAACTGCTGCAAGATTTTGAAATTAGTAAGGCGCAAGAAAAGGCAAACGAGTTGAAAAACACAGCTGAGAATAAAGCGGAAGAGTTAGGGATGTAGCGAATCAGTTAATTTCTAATCGCTTTTAATCCAGGCAAATTTTTGCCTTCCAGATATTCTAACAAGGCGCCTCCGCCCGTTGAAATGTAACTCACTTTATCTTGGTAGTTGAACTTGTTAATTGCGGCAGCAGAATCTCCCCCACCTATTAAAGAATAGGCGCCACTTCCCGTTGCTTCAGCAATGGCTTGTGCCACCAACTTTGTTCCGGTTTCAAAATTGCTCATTTCAAAAACCCCCATAGGGCCATTCCACAGAATGGTTTTTGATTTCCCAATGATGTTAGAGAAATCTTCAATTGCTTTTGGACCAATATCTAACCCCATCCACCCTTTAGGGATAGATGTATTATCGCTTTTTGTGATTTCTGCATCGTTGCTGAAAGCTGAAGAAACAATTGAGTCTGCTGGCAAACAGAGGTTCACGTTTTTGTCTTTTGCTAAATCTAAAACTGTTCGAGCCAAGCTTAATTTATCTTCTTCTACCAACGAAGAGCCAATTTCGCCACCCAAAGCTTTGAAGAATGTATAACTCATTCCTCCCCCAATTATTAAATTATCTACTTTGTCGAGAAGTTTTTCAATCAATAAAAGTTTGTCAGAAATTTTTGCGCCACCCATGATTGCAGTAAAAGGGCGTTCACCATTTTTAACTACTTTTTGAGCAGCTTCTAATTCGTTTTCTATAACGTAGCCAAACATTTTATCGTCAAAAAAGGAAGCAATTATAGCTGTTGAGGCGTGCGCTCGGTGTGCTGTTCCAAAAGCATCATTAATGTATACATCGCCTAAGCTGGCAAGCTTTTTTGCAAAAGCAGGGCCGCCAGAAGTTTCTTCGTTGTAAAACCTCAAGTTCTCCAACAACAAAACCTCTCCATTTGTTAAACTATTTGCAGAGTCTTCCGCTACATTGCCGATGCAGTCTTCCGCGAACTTTACAAGAACACCTAGTTTTTCGCTAACCGCCGCAACAAGATGTCTCAAGGAATATTTATCTTGCTTTTCTCCTTTCGGCCTGCCCAAGTGAGACATTAGAATAACCGACCCCCCTCCTGCTAACACTTTTTTTATGGTAGGCACTGCTGCGTTGATTCGTGTCGCATCTGTAACCTCAAAATTTGCACTCAAAGGGACGTTAAAGTCAACTCTAATTAGTGCTTTTTTATCTTGAAAGTCATATGTTTCTAAGTTTTGCATGGTTCGTGTTTTATCAATAATTATTCGACTACAAACTTAATATTTCTTCTGATAAATGATTTTGACTAGCAAAAGAAGATTTACCTTTGGCGCATGCATTTTAAAGATATAGTCGGACAGTCTCAACTAAAGAGTCGGCTAATTCAAACCGTTAAAGAAGGGCGTATTCCACATGCGCAGTTGTTTGTTGGCAAAAGTGGATTTGGAGTACTTCCATTAGCTATTGCATACGTTCAGCTTATAGCCTGTAAAGACAAACAAGGAGCAGATTCTTGCGGAACATGCTCTTCCTGTGTAAAGTTTAATAAATTGGTTCATCCAGACTTGCATTTTTCTTTTCCCGTAAGCACCACAGGTTCTGTAAAAACAAAGCCGGTTAGTGATGATTTTATAATAGACTGGAGGGCATTAAATTTAGAAAAGCCATATTTTGACTTGGAAGAGTGGCACAAAACAATAGGTATTGACCAAAAGCAAAGTTTAATTAATGTTCACGAGAGTCAGGCGATTATAAAGAAACTTAACTTAAAGGCATTCGAGTCTGAGTTTAAGTTTTTATTGATTTGGAAGGCAGAAAACTTAAACCCCCAAGCTTCCAACAAGCTGCTAAAATTGATAGAAGAGCCAATTGGGAAAGCCATCATTATATTGATCGCCGAAGATGAAGAAGCACTGTTGAAGACCATTACTTCTAGAACCCAAATGGTCCGTGTTCCTCCGGTTGAGCCCTCGGAAGTAATAAAATATTTGTTGGAAAAAGAAGGAATTAGCAAAGAGCGATCGCAACAAATCGCAGCACTTTCAGAAGGGGATGTTTTGCGCGCAGAAGAAAAGTTACACCTATCTGAAGAGACAAGAATATACTTTGATTTGTTTGTAGCCTGGATGCGAGCATGTTATGAAGCGAACATTGAAAAAATGTACGCTTGGGTTGAGCAAGTGAGTGAAAAAAGGTTTGGTAGGGAACGACAAAAACAGTTTCTTGAATATGCTTTAGAAGTTATGAGAGAAGGAATGATTCGAAATTATGCCGGACCAACATTGCAACGTTTTGATGGAGCAGAAGGTCATTTCTTAAAAAAGTTTGCTCCTTTCGTGCATGAAAACAATGTTTTTGGGATTATGGAAATCCTAAATGATGCTCACTATCACATTTCTAGAAATGCACATGCAAAAATATTATTTATGGACATGTCCATGAAGTTTGCGAATTTGCTTCAAGTCAAAAAACGTACATTTGTTGGTTAAGGGTTTTACCCAAATTGTTTAACGAGGCTAGCGCTTTAGGTGCTATTGAATATATAAAATACTATGGGCTGTGCTACTTGCTCAAACAAAATAAATGGCGTCCCTAATGGCTGTAAATCCAACGGAAGTTGCGGCAATGGTGGATGCTCCAAATTAACTACCTTTAATTGGCTTGCAAACATGGTGTTGCCGGCGAACACAGAAATTTTCAATTGTGTTGAGGTTCGCTTTAAAAATGGGAGAAAAGAGTTTTTTATCAACGCCGATCAATTTAGTTTGCACGAAGGTGACATTGTAAAAGTTGAGGCTACAACAGGCTATGATGTTGGTGTGGTTTGTCTTGCCGGAGAATTGGTAAGGTTACAAATGCAAAAGAAAAACATCTTTTTGCAAAAAGCTGATCTTAAAAAAATTCACCGCAAGGCGAATGAAAACGACGTGGACAAGTGGTTAGAAGGCAGAGCGAAAGAAACTGAAGCGATGTTAAATGCTCGTGCTGTTGCAAATGAGTTAAGCCTTAAGATGAAAATTTCTGATGTTGAATATCAAGGCGACTTGTCGAAAGCGGTGTTTTATTACACAGCAGACGAGAGAGTAGACTTTAGAGACTTGATTCGGAAACTGGCAGAGACCTTCAAGGTTAGAATCGAGATGAAGCAAATCGGTGCTCGACAAGAAGCTGGCAGGTTGGGTGGAATTGGTTCTTGTGGAAGAGAGCTTTGTTGTTCCACTTGGTTAACCGACTTTAGGTCTGTTTCAACTTCAGCTGCTCGTTACCAGCAACTTTCTTTGAATCCCACGAAACTTGCAGGACAGTGTGGGAAGTTAAAGTGTTGCCTAAACTTCGAGTTAGATACTTATGTTGATGAGCTGAAAAAATTTCCGGACACAAAATTAAAACTGAAAACAAAAAAAGGGAATGCCTTTTTTCAGAAGATGGATATTTTTGCGAATAAAATGTGGTACTCGTATCAAGATGAACCGTATGAGTTTATTGAAATGACCTTAGACAGAGTGAAAGAGGTTATTGCGATTAACAAAAAAGAGGAAAAGGTAGATAGTTTAAAATACTTTAGTACTGTTCTTGTTGAGGCAAAACCAGACTATGAAAATGTTGTAGGGCAAGACGATTTAACTCGTTTTGATAAGCAGATGAAGCGTCGTCCAAAGAAAAAATCTGGGAATAAGCCTGGTCAAAGAAATGCGCAAAAAGGTGGAAATAAGCCACAAGCCAACAATAACAGAACTGCGCAAAAGAACAGCAACCAGAATTCTGGAGAAAGCAAAGCAGGCGAAGCAAAGAAGAAAAAACCGGTTAAAAAGCGAAGGCCGAACAACCGTAATAAGCCCAACACAGACGCCCAAAGCAAGCCAACTGAATGAATCGAATAACATCCATAGCGCTAGCATTTTGGTTGTTGACTACCTTGATAGCATGCGATAATTCTACGGTTTTCGAGGAAAATTTGAGAATCAAAAACGCTACCTGGGAACGCAATCAAAAAGCCTTTTTTGAGTTTGAAATAAATGACACAACGGGCATTTATGATTTGTACCTGAACTTTAGACACGGAGGAGACTATCCATATCAGAACATATATCTTTTTATTAAAAGTAAAAGCCCTTCAGGGAAAATTGCAAAAGATACAGCTCAAATGATTTTAGCGAACAACAAAGGACGTTGGGTGGGCAAAGGAATAGGGGATATATTTGATTATCAGTTTCGGTTTAAGCAAGGACCTTTATTTCCTGAAAAAGGGGAATACTGCTTTGAAATTGAGCAAGCAATGCGAGAAGAGAATCTTGACAACGTAACAGACATAGGAGTTTCAGTAAAAAGAGTAAACGAATAAGTTTTGGAAAAAGAAAAACGTAGTTATCTAAAATTGGCAACTATCTTTTGGGTGTGCGCAATCATTCCTATTTCTTTATTTGTGTTGCTTTTATTTTCAGCAGTCAATTCTTGGTTTGGTTTTGACCCTTTGCCTGTGGTAGAAGACTTGGTGAACCCAAAGAGCAATTTGGCAACAGAAGTTTATGCGGCTGATGGGAAAGTATTGGGAAAGTATTTCTATCAAAACAGAGTAAATGTAGATTATGAAGCGATTTCTCCGTTCATAATAGAAGCCTTGGTTTCAACCGAAGACGAACGCTACTACAATCACTCAGGAATTGATTTAGAAGGACTAGCAAGAGCAATATTTTATTTGGGAAAAAAAGGAGGGGCAAGTACAATTACTCAACAGTTAGCTAAAATGCAATTTCATAAGAGAGAAGGGTCTTCAACCATTTCTAAAGTTAAGCAGAAGCTACAAGAGTGGATTATTGCAACTCAACTTGAGCGATTGTATACTAAAGATGAAATTGTGGCAATGTACCTTAATCAATATGATTTTGTGAATAATGCCGTTGGAATTAAATCAGCGGCACAGGTCTACTTTGGAACGGTACCGGATAGTTTAAAAATTGAAGAGGCGGCCATACTTGTAGGCATGTTGAAAAACTCCTCGTTGTTTAACCCACTTAGAAGACCTGATACGGTGAAGCATAGAAGAAATGTGGTGTTGGGACAAATGCTGAAAAATAAAAAAATTTCTAAACAGGAATTTGATAGTTTACGCTTGATTCCACTAGAAATTGACTATTCTAAAGTCGGTCATAAAGCCGGCATTGCTCCATATTTTAGAGAGGTTTTACGTGCCGAGCTAAAAAAGATCTTTAACGAAAAAGATAGCGAAGGTTTGCCGGTACTTCGGAAACCAAACGGAGAAGCTTATGATTTATATAGTGATGGGTTAAAAATATATACAACGCTGAACTACAAAATGCAAGAGTATGCTGAGTATGCAGTTAAAGAGCATTTGAGTTATCAGCTTCAAGACGATTTCTTTCGTGCTTTGGCAAAGAAAAAAAACAACCCATTTAGTTCAGACCTTAGTTCTTCAGAGGTAGAACGAATTATGAATGCTGCGATAAAAAGAAGTGAACGTTACTCGATTATGAGCGGTATGCAGTGCGCAAATTGTGGTAGAAGAGGAAAAATACTCACGGAGGAGTTGGTAGATGGAGAATTAATGACAGTTTGTACTGCTGAGGATTGCGAACATCAAACGAAACGATATGGCGAAGAAGAAATCATGAAGTCTTTTGATGTTCCGGCGCCCATGAAGGTGTTTTCTTGGAAAGGAGATATAGACACCATGCTCAGTCCGAGGGATTCAATTAGATACTATAAAAGCTTTTTACAAGCAGGGTTAATGAGCATGGAGCCGCAAACCGGCTATATAAGAACGTGGGTTGGAGGGATAGACTATGATAATTTTGCGTATGACCATGTGCGCCAAGGGAAACGACAAGTGGGGTCAACGTTTAAGCCATTTGTTTATGCAACAGCAATTGAGGCAGGATTTTCTCCTTGCTATGAGGTGCCTAACGTACCTTATGTTTTCAAAAAAGGGACTTTTGGTTTATTGAAAGACTGGGCTCCGAAAAATTCTGATGGAGAGTATGGTTATAACGTTACATTGAGGTACGGTTTGGCTACTTCGATGAACACTATAACGTCATGGGTAATGAAACAGTTTGGACCCGAGGCGGCGGTAAAAATGGCCAAAGATTTGGGAATTACTTCAGATTTACCTGCAGTTCCTTCTCTTGCATTGGGCGTTGCAGATGTTTCCGTTTATGAAATGGTTGGAGCCTTTGGAACTTTTGCAAATAAAGGGGTTTACACGAAACCACAATTTTTAGCTCGAATAGAAAACAAGGAAGGCGAAATTATTGTAGAGTACATTCCTGAATCTAGGGAGGCGTTGAGCGCAGAGAAAGCCTACGTCATGTTAAAATTAATGGAAGGGGTAACCTCTAACAATTATAATGATGACCTCAAAAAACACACACCCGGAACAGGAATTAGGCTTAGAGGGGCGAAATCAGAAAGCAGACCTTATGCGGGTATTAATTATCCAATTGCGGGTAAAACTGGGACCACTCAAAACAATTCAGACGGGTGGTTTATTGGCATTACTCCCGATTTAGTAACAGGCGTTTGGGTGGGGGCAGAAGATCGTTCCGTTCGGTTTGATCGAACTCACTATGGTCAAGGAGCCAATACCGCACTGCCGATGTGGGGTTATTTTATGAATAAAGTATACGCTGACTCAACCTTACAAATTTCTAAAGGGGACTTTGAAAAGCCAGAAACTCCCATTTCTATTGAGTTAGATTGTAAAAAATATGTAACGGCAACCGACTTTGGAACTGGTTCTGGAGGAGGAGTTGATTGGTCACAATAAATTAGATGATGAAAAAAGTTGTAAAAAGTGCGGAAGAAGCAATTCAGGGAATTGAAAGTGGAATGACCTTAATGTTAGGAGGATTTGGTTTGTGTGGAATTCCTGAAAAATGTATTGAAGCGCTATCAAAAAAGCCAGAAACCACTAATTTAACTTGCATTTCAAATAATGCAGGGGTTGACGATTTTGGACTAGGGCTTTTGCTTAAAAACCATCAAATCAAGAAAATGATTTCTTCTTACGTTGGTGAGAACGCAGAATTCGAAAGACAAATGCTAAGTGGAGAGTTGGAGGTAGAATTAACTCCTCAAGGAACTTTAGCAGAAAAGTGCAGAGCAGGAGGAGCAGGAATCCCTTCTTTCTTTACACCTGCAGGCTATGGCACTGAAATAGCAGAAGGAAAAGAGACCAGAGAATACAGCGGAAAAATGTACATTTTGGAAGACAGCTTGGTTTCGGATTATTCCATTGTGAAAGCCTGGAAAGGAGACACTAAAGGAAACCTGGTTTTTAAAGCAACAGCAAGAAACTTTAACCCAGTTATGGCAATGGCTGGCACAATAACTATTGCTGAGGTTGAGCACTTAGTTGAACCTGGAGAGCTAAATCCAAATGAAATTCATACACCTGGAATATTTGTTCACCGGATTTTTGAAGGGAAAGATTATGAGAAAAGGATAGAGCAAAAAACAATTTCTAAATAGGAAGTTATGTTAGGGAAAGAAGAAATAGCAAAACGAATAGCCCAAGAATTACAAGACGGGTGGTATGTGAATTTAGGAATTGGAATTCCAACATTAGTTGCGAACTACATTCCAAATGGAATAGATGTTACCCTTCAATCTGAAAACGGTTTGCTAGGTATGGGGCCTTTTCCAACGGAAGGAAACATTGATGCTGATTTGATAAATGCCGGCAAGCAAACGATAACAACTATGTCTGGGTCTGCTTTTTTCGACTCTTCTGATAGCTTTGCAATGATAAGAGCAGGTAAAGTTCAGCTGACTGTTTTGGGGGCTATGGAGGTAGATCAAAATGGGGACATTGCCAATTGGAAAATACCAGGCAAAATGGTGAAAGGCATGGGAGGAGCTATGGATTTAGTTGCTTCAGCAGAAAACATCATTGTTGCTATGATGCACACCAATAAAGTTGGGGAAAGCAAAATCTTAAAAAAATGTTCTCTGCCACTTACTGGGGTGAACTGTGTTACTAAGGTTGTTACCAACTTAGCGGTATTAGAAGTTAATGGCGGCGCCTTTCATTTGTTGGAACGCGCTCCAGGTGTTTCTGTTGAAGAAATTGAAAAAGCAACAGAAGGAGACTTAATAGTCTCGGGGGAAATTCCAGAAATAAAACTATAGATGAGGCTATCAATATTAATTCCTGCTTACAATGAAGAGCGGACCATCCATCTTATTTTAGATAAAGTAAGAGACGTAAAGCTAGTTGAGAATGCTGAAAAGGAGATCATTATTGTCAATGACTGTTCTAGTGATGGCACGGTAGAAGCGATCGAAAAGTATTCATTGGCGAATCCAGAAATAGGAATACAACTTTTCAGTCAATTTAAAAACCAAGGAAAGGGAGCGGCAATTCACAAAGCAATTGAACTTGCAACTGGTGACTATTTAGTTGTTCAGGATGCTGACCTAGAGTATGACCCAAGGGAGTATAATGATCTGTTAAAACCGATAGTAGAAGGGTTTGCTGATGTTGTTTATGGGTCAAGATTTTTAGGTGGAAATCCTCATCGGATTTTGTTTTTCTGGCACTCCTTAGGTAATAAGTTTTTAACTTCTCTTTCTAATATGTTTACCAATCTGAACTTGACAGATATGGAAACCTGTTATAAGTTGATGGATAGCAAAATTGCTAAGAGTTTAAAGTTACAAGAAAAACGATTTGGGTTTGAGCCCGAGCTCACAGCAAAACTTTCCAGAGTCCCAAACATTAGGATTTATGAAGTGGGGATTTCATATTACGGAAGGACTTACGAAGAGGGTAAAAAGATTGGTTGGAAAGATGGGTTTAGGGCGATTTATTGCATTTTTAAGTATGGTCTTTTTGCTAAATGAAAAATCTACTTTCCTTTTTATTAATCACAATTTTAACGGTACACCTAAATGGTTGGCTCAAACAAAGGAAAAGGCAATAAGAAGAAACGAAGCCTTAGAAAAAACACTGCGAGACGATGCTATCTGGGTAGTGAATAAAAAACTGGGTCGTTAAAGTCCCTACCGCAACTTTCCCACTAACTTAAAATAGTCTTTTAAGCTTGTTTTTAAAGAAGATTTTTCTGCTTCCGGAAGTACCTTTTTAGTGTCTGAATCAACCCACCATAACGTGGCATTTCTTTCCAGTTGTTCAAATACTTCTGCACCAAACACAAAGTGAGCTCTATTATTTTCTCCAGTCAATTCGATGGTTCCAAGCTCGTCTTCGTATTCCCACTCTACTTGTAAACCAACGTTCTGTGGCTCTGCAACCAGGTAACATTCGTTTAGCAACCAATTATGAACTAATAAAAATTGCAGCGATACTTTATTACTGTCCTTTTCCCGATTATTGATTCTATATAATAGAAACTTTGAATCATTTATTTCTTCCTTATCATAAAAGTAGGAGCGCATGTTTTTAAAATACAGCTCACTTGATTTAGTTGTGCTAAATTCTATCTCTTTGAGATTTATTTTTTTACCCTTTGGGCCAAACACCGCAAACAAGGAGACAAAAATTACAACAGCACCTAAAAAAAATATAAAAACCCGACCTAGCTCATTTTTCATTTACTAATAACAAAATTGATTATTAATTGTTACAATCTATGGGTGTAAGTTTGCAATTATGAATATTCTGATTCACATATTAATTACCATCGTTATATTTTTTGTTATGGAATTTATGGCCTGGTTTTCACACAAATACATTATGCACGGATTCCTTTGGGTGTTACATAAAGACCATCATCAGCCCAAAAAAGGCTGGTTTGAGCGGAATGACACTTTTTTTATTTTTTATGCAGCAGTTAGTACTGGGCTTGTCATTGCTTGGGGAGAGGGTGTTTTTGAGTATGGAATTTCTATGGGGCTTGGAATTCTATTTTACGGGATGGCATATTTTGCTGTGCACGATATATTTATTCACCAACGCTTAACTTGGCTAAAAAGAACTAATAACGCCTACCTTCGAGCCATTCGAAAAGCACACAAAGTTCACCACAAGCATTTAGGAAAAGAAGAGGGAGAGTGTTTTGGAATGTTGGTCGTCCCAACGAAATATTACAAGGAAGTGGGAATCTCTAAACAGTAATTGTCCCTTCTACTATATTTCCAAAAACCATAGAAGCTTGAATTTCGTGGCGTTTTGCAGAATAAAGGCATAGCAGAGAATCGAAGTGATGCCATGTTACCACTTCCTCGTTGTTAAACATAAACCCACTAACTTCTTTGAGTTCTTCGCATAAAGCAGCTATTTGGTGTCTGTCCTTTTTATAGTTTTTATTTTTCAATTTTAAAACTTCTGCTAATTTTGAAGGGTACGTTTCAACTACCTTCACACCCTGTTTAGTGATTTCTTTAGATAGCTTCATTGCACGGGCAGTTAACCCTCCTAAAAACATGGGAGACATCGCACCTGTAGCTTTATCAGCCTCTCTGTAAAAATAATTTCCTTCAGACCCACTCTCAGTGTAAACCTTTGGTAATGAAAGGGGAGCGTCTACATATGCCAGCCAAACGTCTTCGTTAGATGCAATGAAATCTTTTATAAATTGGTCAGCATCTTGATTTTTTGCTGAAGCAAAAAAATCAACTTTATTGTGATCATACATTCGGGCAATTACGGTAGTTCCCGCCATTTTTGCACCATAATCTATTCCAATTATCATAGTTCTCTAGGTTGGTATATTGAAACACGGGTGAATAAAAAAATGTTCATTCAAACAAAACTTTTTTATTTGACAGTAGGTTTAGTTATTATGAAAAAAACGTTACGCCTTGTGTTGGGAGATCAACTCAACATTAATCACAGTTGGTATTCTGAAAAGAATAAAAACGTAACCTACACTCTACTGGAGTTGAGGTCCGAAACAGATTACGTAAAGCATCACATACAAAAGGTGGCTTCCTTTTTTGTTGGTATGAGGTCATTTGCGGAAAAGTTGGAAGAACTAGGACATCAAGTAATCTACCTAAAATTAGATGACCCAAAAAACGAACAAAGCTTTACAAAAAATTTAAAAAGTATTGTTTCAAAGAACCAGTTTGAGCAAATAGAGTATCAGCATCCAGATGAATATCGTTTGGATCAAGAATTAACGAGCTTGCACAAAGAGTTATCTGAAGAAGTAAATGGAGTGAGTTCAGAGCACTTTTATACTGAAAGGCTAGAGATGAAAGAGCTATTCGACAAAAAGAAAAGTAAAGGCTGGCTCATGGAAAGCTTTTATCGAGAAATGCGAAAAAAGCACCAAGTGCTTTTAGATTCTGACGAAAAGCCCGTAGGAGGAAAGTGGAACTTCGACCAAACCAATAGAAAAAAACTACCTAAGAACCACAAGCCAACCTCGCCCAAGTTATTTCAAAGAGACGTCTCGGATATAGTGAAAATGCTAGAAGAGGAGGAAGTTAAAACCATTGGCAATATAGACGCGAAGAACTTTATTTGGCCGGTAACTCGAAAGGAAGCAGAAGAAATGTTGGAGTTCTTTGTGAAAGAATGCCTTCCGCTGTTTGGAGATTTCCAAGACGCAATGGCTGTCGGGGAATGGACCTTATACCACTCCAGACTTTCGTTTTTAATGAATTCTAAAATTCTTTCCCCAAAAGAGGTAGTAGACAGGGTAATTGAGCAATGGGAAAAGAACCAAGATTCCATTGACATTTCTCAGGTGGAGGGGTTTGTGCGACAAATAATCGGTTGGCGAGAATACATGCGTGGAATTTATTGGGCAAAAATGCCCGAGTATGAAAATGAAAACCAACTGAATCATACCAGCGCACTTCCAGAATTCTATTGGGATGGAAAAACAAAAATGAACTGTATGCGACAGTCTATTCAACAATCGTTAGACCATTCTTATGCACACCACATTCAGCGGTTAATGGTTACCGGAAATTTTGCATTGCTCGCAGGAATTGACCCTCAACAAGTGGATGATTGGTACTTAGGGATTTACGTAGATGCCATTCAGTGGGTAGAGCTTCCCAACACACGAGGCATGAGCCAGTGGGCAGACGGTGGTTTAGTTGCAACTAAGCCTTATGTTTCTTCTGCCAATTACATTGACAAAATGAGTAATTATTGCGGGACCTGTTATTATTCTAAAAAAGAGAAAGTAGGCGAAAAGGCTTGTCCGTTTAATTCGCTTTATTGGAACTTTATTGATCGGCACCTGGATAGGTGGGAAAACAATCACCGCATGGGAATGATGGTTGCCAACTGGAAAAAACAAGCCCCCGAGCAAAAAGCCCAATTGTTGGAAAGAGCTCAGTATGTTTTAGAGAATATGAATTCAATTTAAAATATAACACCATGATAATATACAGCGTCTGTTTTTGAATGTAGGTTTGCAAAAAAAGAGGCATGAAAAATAGAATTACAGCTAGGTGCAATTTCAGTAGCATTGTTTGTAAAAAACTGAGATGTTCGGAAATTGTCAAACTCAAGAACGTTGAACATAGTAACTAAGCCAATGTGGCTTTGATCATCTATATTGTAAAACCCTGAGGCTTGAACGAAAAACGAAGATATGTCGGCGGCAATTGACAATTCTTCACCAAACAAGAAATTATTTTCATCAGTAAAGAACTCATCATTGAGAGAAGTAGTTTTACCCAATAGATAACCGGCGTAAACACTAAAGTTAAATTTATCATTGAAGTACCCTACTGCGAACTCATAGTTTTAGTTTGGCGCAGAAAACTCTGAAATTACAGACTCCCCAATGGAAGTTTCGGAATCTAAATTTATATTAGATGTAAATCTCCCGCTAACAGCAACGTGGTCTGTAATAGAATAACCTGCGATAATATCTGAGCCATTACCGGCACTAACCCCTAGTTCAATTTAACCACGTTCTTTAAAGACGGGGGCATTAATAACAGTTGAGTTAGTAGTTAAATACGTTTCGTTATTACTGGCGGCTCCTGCATTATTGAGCTGTAGCTCTTTGGTGATGTTAACCCCAAACCTACTTACCTCTCCGACCCACAGCGGATTAAAGGCAAATATACTGTCATTAAAATTATCGGAAAAGCCCGTTTGGGCGCTTATTGTAAATGTAAACACAAGCATCAAAGAGAGAAGGAATAGTGGAGTTAGTTTTTTCATAGTTATAAAATAAGCTTCGTAAAGTTAGTAAATTTGACTACCGTTGAGGTAAACAAATCGTTAAGAAAGAATAGATGAAAGTTGCAGTAGTAGGAGCCACCGGTTTAGTAGGAACAGTAATGTTGCGCTTGCTAGAAGAAAGAAATTTTTCTGTCACACAACTATTACCTGTGGCTTCAGAGCAATCTCTTGGAAAGAAAATTACGTTCAAAGGTAACGAGGTTGAGGTGGTTAGCATGCAACATGCGATTGATGAAAAACCAGACATTGCTCTTTTTTCTGCCGGAGGGGATACTTCACTGGCTTTTGCAGAGAAGTTTGCGGCTAACGACACGGTGGTTATTGATAACTCTTCAGCATGGCGAATGGACCCTTCTAAGAAATTAATTGTACCAGAAGTAAATGGCCAAGAACTTACAAAAGAGGATAAGATTATAGCTAATCCGAATTGCTCCACCATTCAGTTAATGATGGCAATGGCGCCTCTTCATGAAAAATATGGAATTGAGCGAATGATTATTTCCACTTACCAATCTATAACAGGCACGGGAGTGAAAGCGTTACAGCAGCTAGAGAATGAGCAAAAAGGAATAGAAGGCGAAATGGCGTACGCTTATCAAATTCATCAAAATGCAATTCCGCAGTGCGATGTGTTTTTAGAAAACGATTATACGAAAGAAGAAATGAAGTTGGTTTTAGAAAGCCGAAAAATTTTAAATGCTCCTAACTTAAAAGTAACCGCAACAGCGGTAAGGATTCCTGTTGTTGTTGGTCATTCAGAATCGATAAATGTTACGTTTAAGAAAGACTTTGACGTTGCTTCTATTAAGGCTATATTAGATCAAACAGAAGGTGTTGTAGTTCATGACAATCCGGCTAAAAATCAATACCCCATGCCTTTTTATAAAAAGGACCAAGATGAAGTTTTTGTGGGAAGAATTAGAAGAGATGAGAGTGCGGAAAATAGCCTCAATCTTTGGGTTGTTTCGGATAATTTGCGCAAAGGAGCCGCAACTAATGCAATTCAAATTGCAGAATATTTAGTTGCTTCCGGGAAAATATAATATGCAACAATTTCTTTTTCAGAACAATATCGCACATTGGGAAGACGAGGTAGTGTTTTTAGATTACGCAGCATCCTGTATCTAAGGAGTGGGTACGTAAAAGATTTATCACAACGATATGACCGAAGAAAAAATCATACAGGGATGTATTGACGAGCAGAAAGCCGCTCAGCGATATTTGCATGAGACCTCCTCGCCAAAAAGGTACTACGTCTGTTTGCTGTAACTCCGCACACTATTCATAAAAAATGCGCGCAAAGTATGATTTGTCTTCGTCTTATTTAAGAGACCGAGAGAAAGCAGAAAACACTCGAATTGAAGATACTGTAAGCGGACTGCTGCAATATGAATTAACAAAAAAACAGGTTTATTGAAACAGGAATTAATTATACTCAAATCTATGAGGAAATGCATTTCGAAGGCAAGAAACGTTTCAGTAATCAATATAAATTGTTGTTAGGATTTCAAAACCGAAACTCAAGATGGGGCTGGCATGTAAAAGGCGGTCTAGGACTGCAAATTATGAACTCTTACAGAGGGTATATATTGAAATGTGTAGGTGTATTTGGAGGAGTTGAACCACAACCTCTGGCTAGAATGAAGCCGGGTGCGGTAAAAGGATATGTGAATTAAAGCCATGGTTTATCCAATAAGCAGTCGGTGAACGAGGGAGCAAATTTGGAAGACGGAGGAGAGATTCCTTTTAAAATAAACGGAGTTGTGAATATTCACCTAGCTGCAGGGGTTACTTATTTTTATTCAGAGAAAACGTCCTTTTTAATAACTCCAAGCCTTAGAAGAAGTGTGAATTCAATCACTAAAGAAGAAGCTCGATTCACAGAGAAACTGCAATACGTTGAAGTCAGTTTTGGAACTAGGTTTAAGTTTTAGAACAGAGATAAGATTAAACACAAAGGAGTCGTTAACCGAAAGGTGGCGACTCTTTTTTTACTCTTCAAAATGCACGGAACAAGTGTTCCATTTAGGTAATAAAAAGGCTCTTAATCTTGCCTGTCTTCCACCTCTTCTATTAACTCTTCCTCTTTAGAGAAATCTCTATGAAATAGCAACACAGAAACAACGCCACAAGTAATAGCTGTATCGGCAATATTAAATACAGGTCTAAAGAAAATAAAATGCTTTCTTGACCATATTGGAAACCACTCAGGAAAAAAACCCTCCATTAAAGGAAAGTAGAGCATGTCCACAACTCTGCCATATAGAGGTGCAGCGTATCCTCCTTCTGCAGGAAACAAAGTTGCTACTTGGTAATAGCTGTCGTTAAAGATTACTCCATAAAAAACACTATCAATAATATTTCCTAGTGCCCCAGCAAAAATTAGAGCTCCACTTACCATTAAACCTGTAGAAACTCCTTTTTTAGGCAAACTAAACAGATACCACCCAATGCCTGAAACGGCAACAATTCTAAAAAGGCTTAAGAATAACTTACCCCATTCCCCGGCGAATTCCATTCCGAAAGCCATTCCATTATTCTCAGTAAAGTGAATAATGAACCAATCTCCTAAAACCGGAATTTCTTCTGAAATCTCCATGTTTAACTTTACCCAAAACTTACTTGCTTGGTCAATAAACAAAACTGCCACTATAATTAGTAGCGGCAGTCCATAAGAAGAAAACTTACTCTTCATATTTAATTCCATGTTATCCCTGAGCGGTTTTTGCTTCAATTGAAAGTGTAGCATGCGGAACTGCTCTCAACCTTTCTTTGGGGATTAATTTTCCTGTTTCTCTACAAACACCGTACGTTTTATTTGCAATTCTTGTTAAAGCGTTTTCTAAGTGAGTAATAAACTTTTCTTGTCGAATAGCTAAATTGCTCACCTCTTCTCTAGAAAGCGTTTCAGAACCATCTTCCATCATTTTAAATGACGGAGAAGTATCCTCTGTTCCATGATCATCTTTATGTGACAACGAACCCCTGAGCCCTTCTAAGTCAATCCTTGCTTCACCTAACTTTCCTTCAATTAATTCTTTGAATTCCTGTAACTCTTTGACACTGTATTTTTCTTTTTCCATTTTCTTTACTTAATTGATCAAGATTTTTAAACCTTTTTTAAACCAACGTAGGTTTTTGTTTCGTTATCTATTTTTAATAAAAACTTCTTTCCTTCGATTTTATTCACAAACGATAAATTCTCCGCCAATGTTTCAGAACAAATATAATTTTTATTGTTTTGAATTGCATCGTTCAGGGCACTACTAGGTTCTAAAGATATGTTAATCTTATCTGTTACCTCAAATTCCGCTTCTTTTCTAAAGTTTTGGACACGGCTAACCACCTCTCTAGCAATACCTTCTTCGATTAACTCCCCTGATAAAGTAACGTCTAATGCAACAGTATACTTTCCTTCAGCAGCAACCAACCAACCCGGAATGTCTTCTGAAGAAATTTCGACATCGGATGTGGTTAATTCAATTGTTTTGTCACTCAATTGAAGTTCAATTTTATCGTTTTTCTCCAAGTCAGTAATTTCATCTTGAGATAACTGACTAATAGCTACGGCAACTTGTTTCATGTCTTTTCCAAACTTTGGTCCTAGTTTTTTAAAGTCTGCTTTCAACTTTTTTACTAAGATACCGGCTGTTTCTTCCAAGTATTCTAGCTCTTTTACATTTACTTCGGAAAGAATTAAAGCCTCAACGTCTTGCAACTGTCGCTTGAAAGTAGGGTCTAAAATAGGGACCATCATTTTTTGCAGCGGTTGGCGAACTTTTAAACTTTCTTTTTTTCTTAATGCCAAGACCATTGAAGAAAGCTTTTGAGCAATTTCCATGCGTTGCTCTAAATCTTTATCGATGTATTTTTCTTTCAACTTTCCAAAATCTGAAAGGTGAACAGAGTTGACCGTTTCTTTTCCGCTTGCGTCATTTAAGTCCTTAAACAATTGGTCCATAAAGAATGGAGCAATCGGGGCAGATAATTTAGCGATAGTAATCATACAGGTATAAAGTGTTTGGTAGGCTGAAATTTTATCTTCGGTGTAATCGCCTTTCCAGAATCTTCGTCTGCATAATCGCACATACCAGTTGCTCAAATGGTCTGTTGTGAACTCTTGAATTAAACGACCTGCTTTAGTAGGCTCATAATCCTCAAATGCAGCGTCAACCTCCTTAACTAGAGAATTAAGTTTAGATAGCGCCCAGCGATCAATTTCTGGCTTCTTTTCGTAAGGCACATGTGCCTCTTCAAAGGTGAAAGTATCAATATTGGCATATAGTGCAAAGAAGTTATACGTATTGTACAAGGTTCCGAAAAACTTACGCTGTACTTCGGTAATACCGTCTAAGTCAAATTTGAGGTTATCCCAAGGCTGAGCATTGGTAATCATGTACCACCTCGTTGCATCTGGGCCGTATTTTTTTAGCGTTTTAAAAGGGTCAGCGGCATTTCCAAGTCGCTTACTCATCTTTTGTCCATTTTTATCGAGCACTAAGCCATTTGAAACCACGTTTTTGTATGCAATGGTATCAAAACATAACGTTGCTATTGTGTGAAGCGTAAAAAACCAACCTCTGGTTTGATCTACACCTTCGGCAATAAAATCGGCTGGGTAAAACTTATTTTCATCAATTAACTCCTTGTTTTCGAAAGGGTAGTGCCATTGTGCATAGGGCATGGATCCTGAGTCAAACCAAACATCAATCAGGTCAGTTTCTCGGTTCATGGCTTTACCAGAAGGAGAAACCAATACAATATCATCCACAAATGGGCGATGAAAATCGAAGGTTTCATAGTTTTCTTTCGACATGTTTTGAGGTTCAAATTCTCCTAAAGGGTTTTTGCCCATCATGCCGGCAGCAACCGCCTTTTCACACTCTGCTCGCAACTGCTCTGCTGAGCCAATGCAAATTTGCTCTTCTTTACCTTCTGTTGTCCAGATGGGAATAGGAATTCCCCAATATCTAGAACGACTTAAATTCCAATCCTGTAGGTTTTCCAACCAGTTTCCAAAACGACCAGTTCCTGTGCTTTCAGGCTTCCAGTTAATTTTTTTGTTATTGGCAATTAGTTGTTCCTTAACTGCAGTTGTTTTTATAAACCAAGAATCAAGAGGAAAGTATAAAATTGGCTTATCCGTTCTCCAGCAGTGCGGATAACTGTGCTCGTATTTTTGAACGTCGAACGCTCTATTTTCTTCTTTTAGCTTGATAGAGATTCTAACGTCAATCGACTTGTAGTCGGCAGGTTTATCCTCGTCTTTTAAGTATTGTTCTTTTACATATTCGCCTGCAAAATCGGTTACGTCTGCTTTGAACTTTCCTTGATTGTCAACTAAGTGCAGCGCGCCTATTCCATTAATTTGCGCCAAACGGTAATCATCAGCTCCATAGCTTGGCGCTAAGTGAACAATTCCTGTACCGTCAGAGGTAGTTACAAAATCTCCCAACAACACTCGAAAAGCATCGCCTTCTTCTGGTTGTGCATAAGGCAATAGTTGTTCGTAACGAATTCCCTCTAAGTCACTTCCTTTAAATTCAGAAACGATTTCGAAATGGATATTTTTTCCATCATTTTTGTATTCCGAAAGGACTAAACCTTTTGATTTATCCGAGAACCATTTGCCCACCAAATCCTTTGCAAGAATGGCAGTTATTGGCTCGTGGGTATACTTATTGAATGACTTAACTTTCACATAATCGATGTTTTTACCAACACCTAAGGCAGTGTTTGAAGGTAACGTCCAAGGAGTGGTGGTCCAAGCTAGAAAGAATAGATCACCATGTAAATCGTCAAATAAAAAGTTCGATTTATCGTCTTTTATTATTTTAAACTGTGCTGTTGCTGAGGTATCTTTTACGTCTTTATATGCTCCTGGTTGGTTTAATTCATGAGAACTCAAACCAGTTCCGGCAGCAGGTGAATAAGGCTGAATGGTGTACCCTTTGTAGATTAATCCCTTGTCGTACAGCTGTTTCAATAAGTGCCAAACCGACTCAATGTATTTGTTTTCGTAAGTAACATATGGATTTTCCATATCTACCCAATAGCCCATTTTTTTGGTTAAGTCATTCCAAACATCCGTGTAGCGCATTACCGCTTCTTGACAGGCTTTGTTGTATTCTTTAACTGATATTTTTTTACCAATGTCTTCTTTGGTAATTCCTAGCTCTTTCTCAACACCTAATTCCACCGGCAAGCCATGGGTGTCCCAACCGGCTTTTCGCTTTACCTGAAAGCCTTTTTGGGTTTTGTAGCGGCAAAAAATATCTTTAATGGCTCTCGCCATCACATGGTGAATACCAGGCAATCCGTTTGCCGAAGGAGGCCCTTCATAAAAAACAAATGGCTTATTTCCTTCACGGCTATCAATGCTTTCTTGAAAAATATCGTTTTCTTCCCAGTATTTTAATATCCCATCTGCTACAGCAGGAAGGTCTAATTGCTTGTATTCTTTGTATTTACTCATGACTTTATTTACTTAAAGTAAGCGCTCGCGAAGGTAACAAAACAGGGCTGATTTACACAACTTATTGAAATGGAAAACAAGAACTAAGAAACACTTAGATTTATCTTTGTCGCTGAGAAAATTAATTTGTGCTCAAAAACAAACCTAATTGTAACTCACTAATTATTTTATTGGAATGTAGAAGTAATAATTGCCTACCCAATAACTATAGACGCAGGATTTTTATTAATAATCTCCGTCATATCAGTTACCATGGGTTGGCGGGGAAAAGAATAGGATTTATAGCCTTTTTGTTAATTACTGTGTTTGGACGATTAACGTTGATTTATAAAGTGAATAAATTAAAAACGACCTCTTACTTACTTCGTTTAAACGGGGGGGGGTCATTTTTTTCACATTAATAACTATGGCTGTTATTAATTGGTACCGAGTCACAGCCCACTATAATTTAGGAGAAATTGACGTAGACTATTACTTGAAATTAGAGGAAAGCGATACTCCTTTAATTTTAAAAAATATTGATATAGTAGACGCTCAAATGGAGGCGCACCTTACTCGGAAGAATAAATAAATATGGCTACGGTACACAGATATTGAAGCGTTCAAAATTCAGTTGGAATATAGCGTTCAAAGACATCTTGAACGTTTGGATGGGACTACTTGGCCTTCTTGGAATGCGTCTGACTCAAAAATGAAGAATCAAATTGCAATAGAGGAAAGTTAAATAGTAGCAATAACTTTTAGTTCAATCGCAATTGGAGTAGGTAAACTTTTAATTTCCAATGTAGTTCTGCATGGCTGGTTGTCCTTAAAAAATTCTGCATAAAGCTTGTTGTATGCTTTAAAGTCATCTTTCATGTTGGTTAAAAATACAGTAACATCAACAACATTTTCCCATTTTGCACCTGAATCTTCTATAATTGTTTTTACATTATTAAAGACGGAACGACACTGTGTTTTTATGTCGTAAGATTCTATGTTTCCGTCTTCATCTAACTCTACCCCAGGAATCTTTTTTGTTCCTCTTTCTCTTGGCCCAACACCGGAGAGGAATAGCAAGTTACCTACTTTTCTAGAGTGTGGGTACGCTCCAACAGGTTCTGGCGCTCTATTTGAATCGAACTTTTCGTTTGACATGCGTTTCGTTTTGTGTAAAAATAAGAAAGCAAAATTCGAATAAAAATCATTTTGCGAATCATTTTTACATAGTTATTTGATTTAGGCCGCTTGTGTCTTTTTCTTTTGGTCGCCCAATTTTACTTTCTATTTTCCAATAGTCACCGCCATTAACGGAGAACCAATTACTGTTGGAGCTAGCCAAACACCCCAAGCTGGTTCGAAATGAATGTTTGTCAGTAAAAAAGCAGTTGAGGTCGCTATGAATGAGCCGCCCCACGCACCCTATGTGAGTATATAGCCAATAATTTTTCACCCAATTCTTTTTCCACATTTTTCGAGGATCTTCAAAGGTCATCTAGGTTAATAGGGCACCAAATATTAGCAACATAGGCACTGCTCCGGCGAATCCGATTCTACCAAAATTCACCACCACCAAGTACAACATAAATAGGGCACACAGCATAGAGATGATGTTGAAGCCCCAGTCTAAAGGAGAGGCAATAATCTCTTTCTTGTTTTGTAGAATTCGTTTTCCGGTAAAGGCCATATAAAAGCTAAAAATAGCAATAGTTTGTAGGAATAAATTTCCACGATATGAAGCCACAGTTAATCCTGTAACAACAACTGAGAGCATGGCATAGAAGGACAGCTCTCGGCTTACGGTGCGGTTCCAGGAACCCTTTTAGTGAGTATTACTAGAGTTCCTCTTAGCAGGGCAATCCCCCCAGAGAAGGCCTGGAAATAAAGTAGATATTGCAACGGATAAAGGAATTAAGATAGGAGATACAGTTAGAGGTGCGCTAATAAAATACACTAATTTGAAAATAAAGCTGTCGAAAAATGGAAAAAAGGTCTACGCGAAAGTTGGGAGAGCTGCATTTTTATTGAATTTAGGAACCTAGGGTAAAAGCAATTCAATCGAAGAAATCTCTGATGCGACAGTCATTTTGGAATTAAAGTTACTTTTAGAAAAGGCAAGTAAAGAGACTTAACCCCTTATATTCAAGCACCTAATTGTGCTGCATCTGCGCCTTTGTGTGGTTAACTTTGAACCATGGTAAAAACACTCCTTATTTTCGATATTGACGACACTCTAAGTGAAACTGCAGCAATTCACATTCAGGGCTTTATTGAAAGTTTGAACGAGTTAGGAGTTAAAAAAATGGATACGAACTTTGGAGAATACCTCCACCACACCGATTCGTACATTTCTAAAACTATTTACGAAAAGGAACTTTGGAAAACTTTTGATGAAGAGGTAAAAGTAAAATTTGAAAAATTGTTGGGAAGTAGAATTGAGGAAGAAGAGATTGTTGAAATTCCCGGCGCGTCTAAATTTATAGAGGAAATACGGGAAAACAAATCAATAGCAATCTGCTTTGCTACAGGTTCATTAAGAAGACCTGCCATTCAAAAACTTCACGCTATAGGTGTTGGTTTTGAGGACAAACTATTGATTGCATCTGATCGTTTATTAAAAAGAGAAAGTATTGTGAAACAAGCAATCTCCGAATCAAAAAAATTCTATAAAGTAGATAGCTTTGATAGAGTAGTGTCCATTGGTGACGGACTGTGGGATTTAAAAACGGCTGAGAGTTTAGGGTTAGAGTTCGTAGGGATTGGGTTGAAGAATAAAGCAGCTTTGCTAGAAAATGGGTGTTTGAAGCATTACGACGACTTTCAAGCGTGCACCTATAAAGACCTACTTGCTTAAGTTCTTTTCAATTTATCTACCTCCCTTTGAAGTTTGAGCATCATGCTGTTCAATTCATCTACAGAGGTTTGATTGGTTTGTCTATTGGGTAGCTCAAATGTTAAAAATCCTTTAGCTTTCCATATTTCAACAACATCATCTACTTTAATTTCAAAAGAGTCATACCCTGTGCTGTCTGAATGTAGTTCTAAGCATTGTCTTGATTCAATTTGGTTTGTTAATCTTTTATATACAACACCTTCGTTTTTAGAAACAACGATATAACACTCCCCAGACTTTACCCAATTCCAATTTTCAACATATTCTGTTAGTACATAACTTCCCGAAGGAATAGGTAACATGCTGTCACCTTTTATTTCGAATGCACGGTAACTTCCTTGACTTAGCTCTTTTACCGGCAAACTAAAATTGGATAATTGCTCTACAAATTCTGGATCAGAATAACCATTTAAATATCCTGCTGCGGCTTTAATCGGAACTAAGGAAATACGTTCGTTATTATCAGAATCAACGATAATGGGTAATACCCTTAAGTTATTGCCCTGGATGTTTTTAATTGTGCCCTTTTTCGATTGCGGCAAATCTTTCTCTAGCAAATCATCAATTGTGACCTGGAAAAAATGAGAAATATTTTGAAGAGTTTCAAATTTTGGCTCAGCTCTCCCCTCTTCATATGATCCAATTTTTGGGCGACTTATACCAATTTTATTGGCTAAACCTCCCTGAGTAAGACCCTTTGATTTGCGGAGATGTTTTAGGTTGGCTTGAAAACAATTCAAAATAAATGCTAAAAATATTAGTAAACTAAAAAATATAGTATATTTGGAAGGTAAATATATACAATCCTAAAATAATTAGCAACATGAAAAATATACAGCATAAAATCAGAGGCAGTCAACCTGGCTTTATTGGCATTGAATTACCGGACAACTATAGCGTTTTGTTATTAGATGAGGATAATTTTAATGCCTATCGAAACGAAGGCCGCTATTACGGTCAAACCATAGAAGTAAAGGAATGTTATGCGCACTTTCAAAAACCGGTAGAGGGTTCTTGGCATTTAGTGGTGGAGAGTAAGGAGAATTTCTCGCCTGAAAGTATTCATATTGTCTACAAAGCGGCTTAGGAGGAGTGTTTTCAGGTTATAGCCTCCTTTAGTTTTCTGTTTACCACCATGCCTTGGGAGTGTGAACAAATGTCTAAAGCCGTAAAAGGCTTTAAATAAAATAAATGATGATAAGTAGAATTAGTTTATTACTTTAAAAGTGAAAATGACTTGCCTGCCCATTGGCCATTGCAAATTTCACATTTCTTAATAAACATTAAATAGCATCTGCGTAAATTTGAGAAGTATGTGGGAAAAGAAGAACCCAACCATTTTACATTTCTCATTAAACATTAAATATCATCTGCGAAAATCTGCGGGAGAAAAAGAATAAACCAAAACGCAACCATCGCTGCTTAACCTTCAAATGAAAAAACAACCCTTACCTCAAAAAGATTGTCTCGTATGTGGCAAACCTTTTACCTGGCGCAAAAAGTGGGAAAAGGTTTGGGAAGAGGTAAAATACTGTAGCGAAAGATGCAGAAGAAATAAAGATAAAGTATGAGTACAGCAATAATTTGGTTTAGGAAGGATTTACGGGTCCACGACCACGAGGCTTTAGTGAAAGCACTCAACAACCATGATACGGTGATTCCATTTTACTGTTTTGAGGAAACGGAATTTAAAACTACCTCTTTCGGATTTGAAAAAACCGGAGCATTTCGTGCACAGTTTTTAATTGAAAGTGTGGCTAACCTTCGAGAAAATCTTCAACAATTAGGCTCAGATTTAGTGATTCGACAAGGAAATACAGCTGAACAATTAGCAAGGCTAATAGCTGAGGTAGAGGGGGATAAAATATACGCTTTCAAAGACATTCATAAAGAAGAGATTACTATTCAACACCAAGTAGAGCAATTGGGAGTTCCGGTAGAGTATTCTTTTGGTGCTACCTTGTTCCATTTGAATGATATACCACATTCCTTCAAAGACACACCACAAGTTTTCACCGAGTTTAGAAAAGGGGTAGAAAAGAAAAGTACTGTGAGAGAAAATTTTGAGATTCCCACAGCAATGCCTCAAGTCGAAGGAGTAACAAACTTGGGTGATTTACCAAGGTTAGGAGAGTTAGGATTAACTCCCGAGCCCATTAGCAATAAGGCAGCTATTGTTGCAAAGGGTGGAGAAAATGAGGCATTACGACGATTACAACATTACTTTTTTGAATCAAAAGAACTGAGTTATTACAAAGAAAAAAGAAATGGCCTATTGGGTGCTGACTATTCCTCGAAGTTTTCACTCTGGTTGTGGAATGGATGTATCTCACCACGGGAAATCTATTGGGAAGTAAAGCGTTATGAAAAAGAGGTAAAGTCGAACCAATCTACGTATTGGTTGATTTTTGAGTTGATTTGGAGAGATTATTTCAAGTTTATTTCGTTGAAACACGGGAATAAAATCTTCCATTTAAAAGGCATTAAATATCAAGCCGAGGCTTGGTCTACAGACGAAGATGATTTCAACCAGTGGGCGGAGGGCAGAACGGGCGTTCCGTTTGTAGACGCCAACATGCGTGAATTGAACTCAACAGGCTTTATGAGTAATCGTGGTCGCCAAAATGTTGCCTCTTTTTTAACCAACGAGTTAAATATAGATTGGCGTATGGGAGCTGAATATTTCGAGAGTAAATTAATCGATTACGATGTAGCCAGTAACTATGGGAATTGGATGTATAATTCAGGTGTAGGTAACGACCCAAGAGATCGCTATTTCAATGTAATTCTGCAGGCAAAGCGATACGATGAAAAGGGGAAATACGTAAAAATTTGGGTGGCTGAACTAGCTGAATTGGATGCGAGCAGTGTTCATCATCCTTGGACTAAATCAGACGATTTGTTTGGCAAACCAACAATAGATTATCCCCCACCCATGGTGGAACCAGAGTATTGGAAGAAATATTATTAAAAAAATTACGAATTGATAATTGTTTAATTACGAATATTAATAAACTTAAATAATGAGATTAGTATCTCCTACTATTTGAACAGAGTTGGTTCTTACTAACTTGCAAATCTTCGAGTCGTAATTTTAGAAGGCAATCACTTCTTCACCTGCCACAACGAAAACTTGATCCTCTTTTTTTAGCTTTATAGTAGCTAAACCAGTAAATGAACCGAAAGCTGGTAAAAGGCCTCCATTCTTACCAAAATAAAAACAAGCTAGCCGGTGTTTTTGGTTGCCTTTTCCTTTTAGTTTAACTCCGGGGTGGATGTGTCCTGCTAAGTTGTAAAAATTGTTTTTGGCTTCTAGTGGTTCATGGGTAAAAATAAAGGGTTCTTCAATCAAAGAAGCGTAAAGTTCAATATCCAAACCCTTGTACAGTCCAGGATTTAAAATATCGTGATTCCCTTTTGTTAGTTCGAATTTAATAGAAGGGTATTTCTGAATTAGCTCCCCAAAAACATCCCATTCTTTATTATAGGCGCTGTGGAATAGATCACCTAAAAAGTTCACTCTTTTGGGTTGAATGTTTTTAAACAATCTATGTAATAAGCCCCAGTTTCTCTCTTCTGCTTTTGCTGGAACGGCAATTCCATTTTTACGAAAATGGGCTGATTTACCTAAGTGCAGATCAGCTATAAGCAGCAGGCTCTTTGCTTCCCAATAAATTGCTTTTTCGGGCAGTAAGAATAATTTTTCTCCACGAATTTCAATGGTCTGAAAAGTTGAAAGAAGGTCTTCTTTTAGCATGAAGTAAAGATCGTTAAAAGGGAAACTTAGTTTTAATTGAATTTAGTAACATTCTGCAGGACGTCATGGTTTATGCTGTATCAATTTAATTTCTAAAATATTCCTCCAAACTGAATTGATTTGGGGCAAATTCTTTTTCTGTCGCCTCTAGTGAATGGACTCTGTGAAGCAAAAAAGTACGATGATCTTTCCTTAAACAACAAAAAGCAACCATTTTCCACTTGGTTTGCTCAAAGAATAGGCCCAAGAGCTCAACTTCTCTTTCAGATATTACTCCGATTCCGTTCTTGCGCTTCAAGAACATAACTCGAAAGTTGGTGATGGAGAGTTGTATTAGATTGAGTTGATCATTCATGTTTTAAAAATAGGCAAAACTTTATGCTAGTGATTTATTGTTGTAACGCTTCATGTCATTTACTTCTAAACTAATGTGCCCAAACTCTTCCGTTACTAAGCCTCTCAGTAAATAGCAACCAGGGTCAATGTGTTTTATTTTGGCAACGGCATCTGGGAACATCACCGTATCAATCCAATGACCTTTTGTGTCGATGAATGTTCCAAAGCGCATTGCTTTTCCGTTACTGGTCCTGGTGGTTTTTACATGTATTCTGTAACCCGCAATACTCACTCTTTTACCAATTTTACTTTTTAACTCTTTGGCGCTTATTTCTGGTAAGTTTTCCTCTTCAATTAAATCAAAAGGACTGTAACTTACTGGGAAACCCAACAATTCAATCTCGCCCATGGCAATTTCAAATCGATTTTGAACCAATTCAGGCAACTGCCATTCTTTCGGTTTTAACTCAAAAAGCGAATGTGTTTTAACTTTTTTGGGTGCTGTTGACAATAAAAAATGGGCGTCCCACAACAGCTTCTTTTTATCTTGTTCTAAGTTTCGAAAGCAGCCCAACCGAATGAGGACAATAATTTGACCGAGAGATATTTCTGGAATTCGTTCGATGAAATTCCTAAACGAAGCAAAAACCCCATCTCGGTGTCGTTCTTGAAGGATATATTCCATGTTCTTCGTTTCAAATCCCCCATCAATAAAAGCAAATCCCAAGGTGATTGTTTTCCCTTGAATGTCAGCTGTGGCTTTACTTTGGTTCACGCAAGGTAGCTCAATCTGAGCTCCTTTCATGCGGGCTGTATGAACGTACAATTCTCTAGAATAAAATCCGCCGCCATTGTTCAAGGTGGCTGTTAAGTATTCTAACGGATAATATGCGTGCAAGTACAACGCCTGAAAACTCTCCACAGCGTAACTTGCTGAATGCCCTTTTGAAAAGGCAAAATTGGCAAAGCTTTCTATTTGGCCCCATATTTTTTGCACGGTGTTTTGAGCCAATCTTTTACGGGCGCAATTATCGAAGAATTGCTTTTTAATCTTGGCAAATTCGTTCCGTTTTTTAAACTTCCACGACATGCCACGGCGCAAAATTTCTGCTTCAGCAAGACTTAGTCCGGCAAAGTAGTGGGCCACTTTTAGCACGTCTTCTTGGTATACCATTACACCGTAAGTTTCCTCCAAAATTTCGTACAACTCTGGTAGTTCTTTTCGTGCTTCTTCTCGTCGTTCTGTGTTCTGAAAACGGAGAATGTATTCTCGCATCATGCCGCTTTTTGCTACTCCCGGTCGAATAATGGAACTTGCTGCCACCAATCGGGTATAATCGTCGGCTTTTAACTTTGTCATGAGCATGCGCATAGCAGGAGATTCTACATAAAAACAACCGGTTAAGTCTCCTTTGCGGAGGAGGTCTTTTACTTTCTGGTCGTTTTTAATCACCTTCATGGCATGTATGTCCACCTTTTTACCGCGGTTTTTTTCAACAAAATCAACTGCATCTTTAATTTTACCTAAACCACGTTGACTTAGCACATCATACTTATAGAGGCCAATATCTTCTGCAATTTGCATATCGAAATGTACTGTTGGGTAGTTTTTTGGTGGTAAGTAAGTAGCAGAATAATAATGAATAGGCTGTTCTGAAATGATAATTCCACTGGAGTGAATACTTAGATTACTTGGAAACCCTGCAATGTATGAGCTGTACTTTTGAATGAGTTGCCCGTATTCATTATCGGCAATTCCGCCACGCTGTAGCTGCTCAATTTCTTCGTTCGGTAAACCGAAAACCTTGCCCAACTCTCGAATTACCGATTTGTGTTGGTAAGTGGTGTAAGACCCTAACAACGCCACTTTGTTGTAACCGTGTTTTTCAAAGAGATAGGTCGTTATGTCGTTTCTATCGGTCCATGAAAAATCGACGTCAAAATCTGGCGGGCTACTACGATAGGGATTAATAAAACGTTCAAAATAAAGAGCTAGCTCTATGGGGTCTACGTTAGTAATCCGAATTAAATAGGCAACAATACTGTTTGCTCCACTTCCTCTACCAACGTGCGGATAACCTTTTTTCATGGCGTAGCAAACCATGTCCCAGTTAATTAAAAAGTATGCTGAAAATCCGTACTGCTCAATTACTTTGAGTTCATTTTCTACACGATTGAGAACTTCTTGCTGCTTACTGGTTAGCTTTTTCCCACTCATTGGGTCAAACTCATAACGGTAAAGCAAGCCCTCGTAACTTAATTTTCGAAGTAATTGAGCATCCTCATCATTGCTTTTAGTGAAATGCATTTTGTTGTTGGGTTTTTGAAATTCGAATTTGAACTTACATTCCAGCAAGAGTTTATTTGTGCGTTCAATAACCTCATTGTGTTGTTGGAATAGTTCTATAATTTCAACGGGACTTCGATATTTGTCGCCTTCTTTGGCTTGTTGATCTTTAACAAGCTTACTGAGTAAGGTGTTTTCTCCAATCGCTCGAAGTAAGCGATGTGTGTTGTAGTCTTTTTTATTTCTAAAAGAGCAACTACACAGCACCACTAACTTTTTTGCAAATAGATTTTTGTACTGCTTAAAAATGGGGCGATTTAATTCTTCTGGAGCAATTCCGGGGAATTCATTCTCTTTTAATTCGTCAAAATGTAAAGCCTTTTCAAATGGGTAAACAGTAAATGCATGTTTAAATTCTGCTCTTTCAGGAATGGCTATTTTATTACGTTGATGATGTGATAGGAATTCATTTAATTCACAGAAGCCTTCATGATTTTTTGCCAAGCCAATAAACTGTTGATTAACTCCATTTCTAAAATCAATTCCTACCACGGGATGAATGTCGTACTCTTTAGCTAGGGTTAAGAAAGTAAAGCATTCTGAGGTATTATTAATGTCAGTAAGTGCAACAATTTTATGTCCCAAAAACTGACAGGTTGCCAACACTTCTCTTATAGAAAGGCAACCGTAATTTAGGCTGTAATAACTGTGACAATTGATGAGCATTTATCTTGTTTCATGTTTCCCTATTTTTCATTCAAAAACGATTTCGGGAGTTAGTTTAACTTAAGTGTTCAGTTTATGCTCTTCGGTCTGCAGGAATTACAATGGGTTGTCCGTTAAATGGATTTGAAGATCTGCCAATACCCTTTGAGCCCAACGCTACAACTCGTTTTACAGCGTCCTTTCCAAAACGGTTTCGAATGTTATCCAGGGCCTGATAAAGGTTGATAAGCTCTTCGCTGTCGTCAAACAAATTAATTTGATGGTTTCCGCCAACTAACTTGCTAAAACGAACACCAATTAATCGAACCAAAACTCTTCTGCTATAAAGTGTATTGAAAAGAGAAAGCACTGTTTCTATTAGTTTATTATCGAGTGAAGTGTATGGAATGTGTAGCTGCTTGCTTTCCGTAATAAAATCAGAGTAGCGAACTCTTACGCTTACGCAACCGCTCAGTTTATTTCCGTTACGGAGTTGATACGATAGGGTTTCAGTCATAGCGATCAAAATGCTCTTCAGTTTGGTTGTATCTGTTGTGTCTTTCTCGAAGGTTCGTTCAATGGAAATTGACTTTCTTTCATGGTACGTTGTAATAGGGGTGTTGTCAATGCCTTGCGCTTTCTTCCAAATGGAATAACCGTTCTTACCTAAAACTCGCATCATAAGTTCCACCGGCATTTCTTGTATGGTTTGTATTTTTTGAATTCCCAAGAGGTGAAGTTTTTGATTGGTTTTTGCCCCAATCATGGGCATTTTTCGAACTGAGAGGGGGGCTAAAAACGGTTTTTCGTCACCTTCGTCAATTTTCATAAAATTGTTCGGTTTAGCTTCTCCGGTTCCAATTTTTGCAGTTGTTTTTCCAGTGGAAAGTCCAAACGAAATAGGCAGACCACTTTCTTTCATAATTTGAGTACGTAGTTCTTGTGACCATTTATAAGTCCCGTAAAAACGGTCCATTCCTTTAGTGTCGATGTAAAACTCATCAATAGATGATTTTTCGAATCGAGGACTGTTGGACTTTATAACATCTGTAACGACATCGGAAAGCTTGCTGTAGGTGCCGCTGTTGCCTCTAATTACCACAGCATGTGGGCAAAGTTGACGAGCCGTTCTCATAGGCATAGCAGAGTGTACGCCAAAAGCCCGCGCCTCATAGCTGCACGAAGCTACCACTCCACGGTCAGAGGTGCCTCCTATGAGTACGGGTCTATTGTTTAATTTGCTATCTAGTAATCGTTCACAGGAAACAAAAAAACTGTCTAAATCTAAATGTAGTATTGATTTCATTCTTTTTGACAACTATAACGTCAACATATTGACGGTAAAATAACCAAAAAAATGATTTATTTGCTTACCCTTCAATCTAATTTTGTTTTTAACGTCATAAATCACTCAGTGTGAAAAAGCTGGAAATAGGTTGTATCGTTGTTTTTTGTCAGGCTGAGTGATTCGAGACTGAGGTACGAAAGAGTCGAATTGTATCGAAGGCTAAGGCAAAACATTTAAATAGCTTTTGATAATCCAATTACCATTGTTTAACTCCAATACAGTAATAGTATCTAAGGTAAAGTTTCTTTGATATTCTCTTGTTTTAAAATCTTCCCAAAGCAGTTTGAAGTCTCTTTTTTTAATGTCTTTATTGGCGAGGGTAATGTGGGGAACAAAGTAGTGCTTTTCAATTCTTTGTTTAATTATTTTTTGTTGATTGAATAGCAATTTTAATTCTTTACACAGTTTTTCGAAAACTTCATTTTTGGCTACGTCGACAAATAATGTTCTGCTTTCGAATCGTTGGATATTATCAAGAATTACTTTTATATCAATTGTTAATTTATTACTTAAAAAATGCGTTATGTTTTTGATAAACTCTTCCAGTTTTTTGAGTTCACAATCAAATGGAGGAATAATGGTAATATGCGGTGGAGCCTTTTGCGCATGCACAGAACCAAATTTGACTTCTATTTCTTTTTGTAAGCCGATTATTTCGGTTGAAATTTCAACAGGAGGAATAACAACAATGAAGTATTTTGGCATGAAGTAAATTTCAGTTAAAAAAATGTAGATAGCTGTCCAACCAAAAGGATAAAAATACGTTCGCAATAAATTTCAATATCATAAAAAACACGACAGTAGTAATTGCATTAGGCATGTTCTTTTTTACCGCTTGTGAGACACTAAAAACAGAGCAAGTTAGAAAGCTAGAAGAAGGACGGTCTGCCACGAACAGGGTAGTTAAAACGGGTAACAATATCACATATATTTTTCCGGCGGATGTCTCGATTCAATTACGAGATTCTGCTATTGCTATGAATGAGAAATCAATTCAAGAAAACTTAAAATTAACTAAAGAAAAAGAATTTATAGACACCAGTAAGTTTGAATTTTTCCACAATAGGGCAGATATGAAATTAACAACAGGCAGAGGAGTCTCAGGCCCAGCCATGCCTCATCAAGATGCGATGTATTCCTTATTAAATTTATCAGAAAACTCTCCGATAAAGCACGAAATGATGCACATTATTTCAATTAAAAAATGGCGGTATCCTAATCCCTCAATGGTTTGGATGAATGAAGGTTTGGCAACCTATTCTGGCAAAATTTGCGAGAAAGATAATTTTGCAGGAGTGTATTACTATATGCTACAAAACAACCACTTAGAGCCTATAGATAGATTAACAAGTGATTTTTATGTAACCGATGAGGTAGTAGGGGATACGCAAACCACATACATTACAAAATATTTAAGCGAAACCTACGGCTGGCAAAAAGTAAAAGCCCTTTGGGTGGGAGGGTTTTAACAATTTGAAACTGTGCTTGAAAAACCATATGGTGATGTTGAAAAAGAAATGCACGAAAAGTTGGGAACACAATTTCCGGAAGGAGTAGAGTTAAATTGGGAAGAGTTCCAAAAAGGGTGTCCTAGTTATTGAGTTGAAACCTGTCCAAAACTAGCATTGATTGTTTTTAAAGCCTTTCCATTAAGTTGGGAAGGCTTTTTAGTTTTGATGTGTTTTTAAAAGAAGGCAAAAATTTTTCAGTAAGAGGAAGTTTAAACGATTATGTGAGTAAGATTTCAAGCTTATTTTTTCGCTCTCATAGAAGCTACATCGTTAATGTGGACTATACATGACTAAACTAAATGGTAATAAATTAGAGATTGAGGGTATAGAGATACCCCTTGGACAAAATCAATGAGAAGAATTATTAAGTAAATTGAATAGAGATTAAGTTTCAACAACCCTACGCGCAGTAATATATTTCGAAGGGTCAGAACAAATTAGGAAAAATCTGTAAACATTAGAATTAAGGCTACGTAATATAGCAAAAGTACATTCAAGTAGACAAGAAGCTCATTATTAGGATTATTTCAGTTAAGTATAATAAGTATTGTTTTTTTGTTAATTTTCGTATCTAGTCAAGACATTTAAAAAATCACAGAGTAGTTTTCATAAAGGGAGTGGTAGCCAATTAGTAATTCATAGTACTCCGTGTTAATTAGCCCAAGTTTGTTTTTTAAACTTGGGGGTTTTATATCGCTTTATCGTATTTTTTTGCTAAAATAATATATTGATAATCAAGAGTTTTTACGTCAATTACAACTTTTACAAATCCAGCATTCTGTAGTTCTCTCATTACATCAAATCCGTCTACTCTCATTTTGGTTGGAGGTCCATGAGGTGTCTTTTCTTTCTTAAAATCAACAATCATCAATTGTCCGCCGGCTTTGATTCCTCTCCAAACGTCTCTAAAATACTCATGTCGATTCTCAATATGGTGGTATGTATCTACAACAATTACTATATCAACTTCTGCACTATCAAGTTGCGGACAATTAAAAGGAACTTTTCTAGTAACAACACTTAAGCTATCTGGCGAGTGGGTGTTAATAAAGTTCAAGAATTCCTCATTTACATCGAGAGCTATTACTGATGCTCCTTTTTGAGACAGTTTCCTACTGAAATAACCGGTTCCAGCACCAATATCAGCAATTCTTTTACCCTTAATATCCCCCAATTTTTCTAGAACTAAATAAGGTTTTTGCCATTTATCCCTTTCTGGATTTTCAAATTTTTTGGTCAACTCTTCAATTGAGCCATTGTGCGTATGATCATTCGCATTGCTCTTCTCATTTGCAGTATTTCCGCAAGCAATAAATGCTATAGCAACCCAAATTTTTACAACTGTTTTTATCATAATTAACTGAAATTACCTTCAATACTTAACCAAAAGCCATGGTCCCCATCTTTAGCTTCTTTATACTCCATTGTAGCATCTAGTTGACTGCCTAAAAGATGAATTAACGTAACACTAATAGATGAGCCCGGCTCTTTCATTATTTCTGTGTTTCTTACACTTATTCCGCTGTCTGCGAAGCGTTGTCTTTAAGCAGCCTAGCACTATGTGAAGATGGATCTGTTTAGCATGACTTCATTGGAATAGGCGGTTTAAATTATCAATTTACCTTGTAGTTTATTGAGCAGCTGAAGTAAAGCTATTTGATCCCTTTCCGGTAACCCTTTTTTAATAGATGACTGAAAGTCCTCCATAATCGGACTCATTCTATTAACCATTCTATTCCCTTCTACTGTTGAGAAGATATCAAAAGTTCTGCGGTCGCTTTTCGATGCCTTTCGTTGCACAAATCCCTTATTGGCCAATAAGTCAAGCATTCTTGTTAATGCAGCGGGGTCCTTAAATGTGTCTTTTGCTATATCTTTTTGATTAGACCCTTCTTCTGCAACTATTCGGTTTAGAACCGCCCATTGATCCTTTGAAATCAGGAAGTTATTTTCTCTGAAAAGAGTCAATGTTTTAATATTAATGATATGGAGTGTTTTTTCGAGTTCGGAAACAATATTTTTATCAGAGGCCATTTTTGATTATACATTAATTGATAAAGCAACGAATATAAACTATTTATTCAACCTCTAACTTCATTTTTTGAATTTTGTGTTCCAATTTTTCTGAGCTAAGCTTTTCACGGTTCAATCGATCTACCATTATGGGGAAGGAGAAAGGACTCGGACGGGTTAAATGCTTTAAAACAACAGACTGACTTTCAATTCGCCTCATTGCTTCTTGCATTCTTGTTTCCTCCAACTGAAATTCCATCACTTCTTCAAAAGCCTGCAAATACAGTAAACTTTGCTTTTCGTAATCGGAGAAAACGTCAAAAAACAATTGCGAAGAGGCCTGAATGTGCTTGTCTTTTTTGTTTTTGCCAGGAAACCCTCTAAAAATTAGTCCCGAAATAGATGCTATATCTCTAAACTTTCTTCTAGCCATTTCGGTGGAATTTATGGAGGCTTGAATGTCATTGAACAAATGGTCTATAGAAAAAAGATCGTTGTCCAAAGCTTGCTCTAATGCAATAGGCTGATCAGAGAGCAGTTCAAAGCCATAATCGTTTAGCGCAATAGAAAAACTAATAGGCTGAAGCAAAGAGATTCGATAGCCAATAACAGCTGCCATACCTTCGTGCACAAACCGGCCTTCAAACGGGTAGAAATAGGCATGATATCCTTCTTTACTTTCAAAGGTTTCAATTAAAAATTCATTTAACTGTGGGACATGAGACCGTTCAGCTTGCATTTTAATTAAAGGTGCGATACTCTGCAGTTCAATTTGTGAATCTGGGCTGGTTTGGCACTCCATAATTTTTGTTCGTAACATAGCTGAAAGTTGCGAAGAAAGAGGTATTCTGCTGCCTTTCCAGGATGGAACTCTACCGTTTTTTTCTTTCGAAAGTTTTACAATTCCATTGGTTCCTTTCAGTTGAATGAACTCCAAGTTTCTTCCTGCAAAGGAAAAAACTGCTCCGGGTTTAAGTGAAGCCATAAAATACTCTTCAACGGTACCGATGTACTTGCCGCTCATGAAGGTAATTTTAATGTCAGGTTCGCTAACAATTGTCCCCATAGAAAGTCGGTGGCGAGTTGCTACAGTTCTATCAACCACTCTGTAAACCCCCTGTTCGTCAATAATTACCTTTTTATATTCGTCGTAATTATCTAGAGAGTTACCGCCGTTCACAATAAACTGAAGCACCCAACTCCATTCTTCGCCAGAAATAGTGGCAAAACTGAAAGTAGATTTGATTTCTGGATAAATTTCTTCTGGCTTAAATCCGTCTGACACGGCAAGGGTCACTAAGTATTGAATGAGCACATCAAAGGAGCGGGAGTATGGAATTCGGCGTTCCAACAGACTCTCCTTTATGGCTTGCCCTAACGCAGCGGATTCAATAATTTCTAAAGAATGTGTTGGCACAAAATAGATTTTTGAAGTAGCTCCTGGTTGGTGACCACTTCGTCCGGCCCTTTGTAAAAACCGCGCAACTCCTTTTGGGCTTCCAATCTGAACGATGGTTTCAACCGGTCTAAAGTCTACACCTAGGTCTAAACTGGAAGTGCACACCACTGCCTTTAATTTTTCTGCATGAAGGGCATCTTCAACCCATTCTCTAATTTCTTTTCCAATAGATCCATGGTGCATAGCTATTTGTCCTGCTAAGTTTGGATCTTCTTCCAACAGTCGTTGGTACCAAATTTCACATTGAGAACGAGTGTTTGTAAAAATTAATGTTGTTTTACTTTTATGGATAACTGGGATTACTTGTTTCAACATTTTTATTCCCAAATGACCTGCCCAAGGGAATTTCTCTACCTCAACTGGGATTAATGTCTTTAAGTCAATCTTCTTTTTGATATTGGCAATGACTAATTTATGATTTTGATGCTGGAAGTCATCACCTAAGAGCACTTCAATTCCTTCTTCCATGTTGCCAATGGTCGCAGAAATTCCCCATATTTTTAGCTTAGGGCAAACTCTTTTTAGTCTAGATTGGGCTAACTCCATTTGAACGGCACGCTTGGTTCCAAGCAGTTCGTGCCATTCGTCATTTACAATGCACTTTAGGCTTTTAAACTGTTTTTGATAGCCTTTGCTCGCCAGCAAAAGCTGCAAGCTTTCAGGTGTTGTAATTAGTATTTGAGGAAGTCTCTTTTTTTGTTTGGCTCGTTGAGCAGAAGTTGTATCTCCGGTTCGCTTCGCTACCTCCCAAGGAATATCTAATTCGGCGCATGCAGCGGAGAGGGCAAACTCAATCTCTTTTGCTAATGCACGAATAGGTGTGATCCAGAGGGCTTGAATTCCTGTTTGATAATCATGTACCTGTCTGTTTTCTAAGAACTCCGCCAAAATAGCCAAGCCAACAGCGTATGTTTTACCCGAACCTGTCGGAGCATTTAACATTCCATCTTTTCCGTCCAAGTATGCATCCCAAGTTTGCTTTTGAAATGGGAAAGCCTTCCGTTTTTTAGCGGAAAACCAATTTTCTATTTGTTGGAGGGCGTTCATTGTATATTACTTCAATTTGGGTGCAGTTTCATAAAAAATCGTTTGCAAAGAATAACGATTAAACGTTTTTGTCTATTCCTTATTAAAGTACTTCCAAACAGCTTGCGCTCTATTTAGCGGAATAACTTCTTGTAGTTCTTTTAGGGTTGCTTCTTTTACTCGTTTTACCGACTTAAACTTTCGCAACAAATCTTGAATCGACTTTTCACCAACTCCATTAATCTTAAAAAGTTCCGTTTGTATACTGTTTTTAGAACGTTGATTTCTATGAAAGGTGATACCAAAGCGATGGGCTTCGTTTCTAAGGAGCTGCATCACTTTTAACGTTTCTGAAGTTTTATCGAGAAACAAAGGATATTTGTCACCCGGGTAAAATATTTCTTCTAACCTTTTGGCAATTCCAACAATGGCAACCTTTCCTCTAAGACCAAGTCGCTCTAACGCTTTAAGTGACGACCCAAGTTGACCCTTTCCCCCATCTATCACTATTAATTGTGGCAATGGCTCACCTTCTGCTACTAAACGTTTGTAACGTCTGTATACTACTTCCTCCATACTGGCAAAATCATCAGGGCCTACCACTGTTTTAATGTTAAAATGTCGATAATCTTTTTTACTTGGTTTAGCATTTTTAAATACTACACAAGCAGCAACAGGGTTGCTGCCTTGTATGTTGGAGTTGTCAAAACATTCAATGTGCACCGGCAATTCACTCAAGCGCATATCTTTCTTAATGCCTTCAATAATTCTCTTAGTATGGCGCTCGGGATCAACTTTTTCATGCTGTTTCCGTCGCTCCAGCATAAAGTACTTTGCGTTTCGTTCCGAAAGTTCTAATAACTTTCTCTTATCTCCCCGTTGCGGTTGGTGTAAACTTAATCCGTCCATCTCAAAATCTGGAACGAAGGGCACGATGAGTTCTTTAGAAGTACTTTTAAAACGCTCTCGCATTTCAATAATTGCAATTTCTAGTAGCTGACTATCTGTCTCGTCTAACTTTTTCTTCATCTCCAAAGTGTGACCTTGAATAATTGCCCCACTGCTTACCTTCATATAGTTTACATAGCCCAAGTCGTTATCTAAAAGCAATGAAAATACGTCAACATTATGGATGGTTGGAGAAACAACTGTAGATTTAGATTGGAATTTTTGGAATGCTTCAAGTTTTTTTTTAAGAGATTGCGCTTCTTCAAAGTCGAGTTCGTCTACCGCCATTTTTATAGCCTCTTTTAGCTCATTTTTAACAACATTTACATTTCCTTTAATGATGTTCCGTATTTCAGCAATGTTATGATCATACGCTTTTTTTGTTTGCAGATTTTCGCAAGGAGCCTTACAATTGCCAATATGGTATTCTAGGCAAACTTTAAATTTCCCTTTATTTATATTCTCAGAGGATAATTGATAAGCACAAGTTCGGAGTTTGTAATTTTTACGTATCAAGTCTAAAATGGCATTCATCATACTCACGGAAGCATACGGGCCATAATACTCAGAACCGTCTTTGATTAGAGTTCTTGTTTTAAAGATTCTGGGGAAGGGCTCATTTTTTATGCAAATCCAAGGGTAAGTTTTATCATCCTTAAGCATTACATTGTATCTTGGTTGGTGGGTTTTGATGAGGTTATTTTCTAATAATAATGCATCCATTTCCGAATCAGTTAAAATGTATTTTACATCTCTTATTTTGCTCACTAGCAGTTTTATTCGACCACTTTTCCCTCGATCATCTACAAAATAAGAACCAACTCTATTTTTTAAGTTTTTTGCTTTACCAACGTAAAGCAATTTGCCCTCCTTATCATAATATTGATAAATTCCAGGCTTTTTTGGAGCTGCTTTAACCTTTTCTGATAACTGTCCGGCAATATTCACTTTGTAAAGTTAAACGGGAATTGAGGTATTTAAAGTAAAAAGGGTAGATTTTAATATCAGAACCTTTTTTGTTGACCTTTGTTTTAAATTCATTAGTATTAAATAGGTGTTAAAAAAATTGACACTTAGTGAGAAAATGATATGGGAAAGTATTCTATAAAAGAGTTGGAAAGATTGTCTGGGATTAAGGCTCACACCTTACGTATTTGGGAAAAGCGATATAATTTGTTCGAACCAGACCGTTCTGATACTAATATTCGGTTTTATTCAGATTCTGATTTGAAAAAATTGCTTAACGTGACAATTCTTTCTAATAATGGCACAAAGATTTCGAAAATTGTGGCCATGGGAGATGAGCAATTGAAGGAAGCAATTGCCCATGTACAAGATGAAGACTTAATTAAGCAAAAGCGAATTGATGATTTAATTCCTCCAATGCTGCAGTTTAATGAAGAAGAAATCAATCAACTGTTAAATTCATATTATGACGAACTCGGTGTAGAAGGAACATTTACTGGTGTCATTTATCCCTTTTTAGAAAAAATAGGAATACTTTGGTTGACAGATGAAGTTGAACCAGCTCAAGAGCACTTTATGATACATATTATACGTCAAAAATTATCAGCAGCAATTGAAGCACTCCCAAACAACTCTGAAAAAGCAAATCGTGTAATTCTGTTTTTACCAGAAGGCGAGTATCATGAATTGGGACTGTTATTTTTCGCTTATTTATTTAAAAAGAGAGGCGTGCGAGTGTACTATTTTGGACAGTCAGCTCCAGTAAAACAAATAATCGAAGCATCTAAAGTAATTAAGCCTAACTGGATTATGACATACACTGTTGTAAGGCCTACAGGAGGTATCCAGGGTCTTATAGACCAACTAGGGAAATGTGTTTCTGATGAAACTTATTTCCTAGCCAATCGCTTTCAGCAAGAGATTGACCTTAAATACCCGCCTAATATTCGTCAGATAACTTCTTACTCTGAAGTGATTTAGATCTTAAGGTCCATTTGTTTAATCTTTTTAACAAAATAGTGAACAAAACACTTGGATGTCATAACATATTGTTTATCTTTGCGCCAGAATAGTTAAACAAAACGCATTCTAATATGTAAAGTTATGACAGCAATCGAATTCAATCAGCAACTTATCTCTTTTCAAAACCCATTAAAGTATTTTGCGTTAAAACTGACATCTGATAATGAAGATGCAGAGGATTTACTGCAAGAGACTTTTTTAAAAGCATTAAAGTATAAAGACAAATTTCAGGAAGCAACTAATTTAAAAGCCTGGTTGTATACCATTATGAAGAATACCTTCATTAACAATTATAGAAGAAATGTTCGCAAAAGAACAATAATGGATAATACGGATGATGATTACTTTGTAAACTCAACAAAGAAAGTTTCTCCTGTAACACCAGATTCAGAATATAACCATAAGGATATTTTAAAAACAGTGGATGAGTTGAATGATGAGTGCAAAATTCCTTTTCAAATGCATTTTGATGGATATAAGTATAAGGAAATAGCTGACGAGTTAAATATGCCAATTGGTACTGTAAAAAGCCGTATTTTTCTTGCCAGAAAAAAGCTTACAGACGCTTTGAAAGATTTTGCGTAAACATTAACCACAAATCAAACTGTGACTGAAAATATAATTGTAATTGGTTCTGGCTTCTCTTCTCTTGCTGCTGCAACCAGTCTAGCAAATGAAGGTAAAAAAGTAACAATTTTAGAAAAAAATAATCAAACTGGAGGTAGAGCGAGACAATTCTCGGCCTCCGGTTTTACTTTTGATATGGGCCCAAGTTGGTATTGGATGCCTGACGTTTTTGATGCCTACTTTGCACGCTTTGGCAAAAAAGTGTCAGATTATTACGAGTTAGTGCGATTAGATCCCAGTTACCAAGTTATATTTCAAGATAAGGAGTTTGTTGACATTCCTGCGGCATATTCAGAATTAAAAGCGCTTTTTGAGAAATATGAAAGAGGAAGTGGCTCTGAATTAGATAAATTTCTTTCTGAAGGAGAGTACAAATACCGAGAAGGGATGAATGATTTGGTTCATAAACCAAGCCAATCTATTTTAGAGTTTGCTCAGTGGAAAGTGATAGCAGGTGTGTTTAAATTGCAATTATTTAGTTCCATAAGTAAGCATATTCGAAAGCACTTTACAAATCCAAAATTAATTGAACTTTTGGAGTTTCCTGTGCTCTTTTTAGGGGCAAAACCTGAGGACACTCCCGCATTGTATAGCCTGATGAATTTTGCTGACATCAAGTTAGGTACTTGGTATCCTCTTGGAGGAATGCATAAAATTGTGGAAGGGATGACTGCTCTTGCTAAAGAAAAGGGAGTTGAGTTTGTTTTAGACTGCGAAGTAAAGAAGCTGGGAGTTAAAGATGGGAAGGTTTCTAAAGCCATTACAACAAAAGGAGACTTTGTAGGCACCCACTATATTTCTGGAGCAGATTATCATCATACAGACAAGCGCCTATTAGACAAAGAATATCAAAATTATTCCGCTGAATATTGGGATAAAAGAAAAATGGCCCCATCAAGTTTGCTGTTTTATTTGGGCTTAGATAAAAAAGTTGAAAAACTCAGGCATCATAATTTATTTTTTGATAAATCTTTTAGTCAGCATGCGATAGAAATTTACGACGACCCGCAGTGGCCCAGCAATCCGCTGTTTTATGTTTGTGTGCCTTCAATTATAGACAATACTGTTGCCCCGCAGGGAAAAGAAAATGTGTTCGTATTAATTCCAGTTGCTCCCGACTTAAAAGATGACGAGGCTACCAGAGAGAAGTATTATCATATGGTGATGGACCGTTTAGAGTCATTGACAAAACAAAAGATAAGAGAGCACGTGATTTACAAAAAATCGTACGCCCATGCAGACTTTAAGGCGGATTACCACGCGTTTAAAGGGAATGCATACGGTTTGGCGAATACGTTGATGCAAACAGCTATTTTAAAGCCGAACTTGAGAAATAAAAAGTTAAAAAACCTCTTTTACACAGGTCAGTTAACAACCCCAGGACCAGGCGTTCCTCCAAGTTTAATTTCAGGGCAGGTAGTAGCAAAAGAAGTTTTAAAAACCTTAGCTTAGCATTATGGAAGCTTTGTATCAAGAGGCATCTTTGCTATCTAGCAAGGTCGTAACAAATTGTTATAGCACCTCTTTTTCTATGGGCATTAACGCGCTGGGGAAAGAAATTCATAATCCTATTTATGCCATTTATGGTTTTGTTCGCTTAGCAGATGAGATTGTAGATACCTTTCATCAACAGGATAAAAAAACTTTGTTGGGTGAGTTTGTCAACGAAACTCACCTTGCAATCGAGCGAAAGCTGAGCTTAAATCCGGTCTTACAATCTTTTCAATGGGCTGTAAATAAGTATAATATTGAACGACCACTAATTGATGCTTTTATAAAAAGCATGGAGTGGGATTTAACCAAAGCGGAATACAATCGAGCAGAATATGAGGAATACATTTATGGCTCGGCTGAGGTAGTTGGGTTAATGTGTCTAAGAGTATTTTGTAAAGGAGATGAGAGCGAATATCAAAAATTAAAATTTCCAGCAGAAAGATTAGGTGCTGCGTTTCAGAAAATTAATTTCTTAAGGGATTTGAAAGATGATTTTGACGACAAAGGCAGAACGTATTTCCCGAACGTGACCACAGAAAGGTTCAATGATGAGCAAAAGCAGGAAATTGAAGCTGACATCTTAAAGGATTTTCAAGACGGATTCAAAGGGATCAAGGATTTGCCAAAGAATTCAAAGTATGGAGTTTACACAGCTTATTGCTATTACCTCGCCCTGTTCGACAAAATAAAAGGCATCAAAGCAGACCGTATTAGAAACGAACGTATTCGGATAACAGATGGAAAGAAGTACGCAATTTTAGCACAATGCTTTTTAAAGGATAGGTTAGGGATGCTTTAATCCTTTTCGAATCACATTTCAAACATTATATGAAACACCTTGTTCCATATAAAAAAACAATAATGGGTAAAAATATCTTAATAGTAGGTGCGAGTTCTGGTATTGGAGCAGCTTTAGCTTCGCAGTTGAATGACGGAACAAATCAATTGTATTTAGCTTCTAGGTCGGCTAGCGAAGTGACAGGAGCCAATGTATATTTTCAACAAGTTGATGTGCTAGAAGATTTTGATTTAGAGCTACCAGAACAATTGGATGCTATAGTGTATTGTCCTGGTTCAATTAATTTAAAACCATTTCACAGGTTAAAAGAAGAGGATTTTTTAGCTGATTTTAAGGTAAACCATCTTGGGGCTGTTAAAGTTATCCAGCAAGCGTTAAAAGCATTGAAAAAGTCTGAAAATGCATCTATTGTCTTATTTAGTACTGTTGCAGTTCAAACAGGATTAACGTTTCATTCAAGCGTAGCTTCGGCAAAAGGAGCGATAGAAGGATTAGGAAAAGCGTTGGCAGCAGAACTAGCGCCTAGCATTCGAGTTAACGTAATTGCTCCGTCTCTAACAGATACGCCTTTAGCAGAAAGATTGCTTTCTAGTGAAGACAAGAAGAAAGCAAATGCTGACCGTCACCCTTTGAAATCAATCGGAACATCAGAAGATATGGCAAATACAGCTCGGTTTTTGCTTGGGGATGATTCGAGGTGGATGACAGGGCAAGTAATCTCTGTTGATGGAGGAATGGGCAGCTTACGATAATGGACAAGCAAAAAGTTTCTATTTTCTGGTTCAGAAGAGATTTGCGATTAGATGACAATCGTGGGCTACACTATGCGTTAAAAGGCGATTACCCATTACTACCAGTTTTTATTTTCGATCAAAATATACTGAATGATTTATCAGATAAAAAAGACGCTAGAGTCTCTTTCATCCATCAAGAACTGAGGGAAATAAACAATGAGTTAAGAACAAAGGGAGCACGGTTACATACTTTTTATTCTACTCCGGAAGATACGTTCAAGAAGCTATTGGAAGAATACGATGTTCAAGAAGTACATACAAATAGGGATTATGAACCTTATGCTACTGAACGAGATTCACAAATTGAACAACTGTTACGCGACTCAGTCGGATTTGTTACACATAAAGATCAAGTAATTTTTGAGCCGGATGAGGTATTAAAAGATGATGGCACTCCGTATTTGGTGTATACGCCCTACAGCAAAAAGTGGCTTTCTAAAGTAACTGAAAAGGATTATGAATTCTATGCGTCTGGGTTAGAAGTTGAAAACTGGGTAGCTACTGATTTTAAAGAGATTATTTCGTTGAAGGAAATGGGTTTTGAGCAAACTAACGTTGAACTTCCTGGTAAAGAATTGAAAGTTCAAACGATAGAGCATTACGCTGATGAAAGAAATTTCCCTGCAAAAGACAGCACCTCTCGTTTAGGGATTCATTACCGATTTGGAACGGTGAGCATTAGAAAAATGGCTGCTAAGGCTGCTAAGAGTGAAGAAATCACTTATTTAAAAGAGCTGATTTGGCGAGAATTTTTCATGTGTATTCTCTATCATTTTCCAAGAGTTGTCGAGAACAACTACAGCCAGAAATATGACGGAGTACAATGGAGAAACAACGTAAAAGAATTTGAGAAATGGAAAAATGGTCAAACGGGCTATCCATTAGTAGATGCAGGAATGAGAGAACTAAATGAGACCGGATTTATGCACAATAGAGTGCGAATGTTAGTAGCTAGTTTTTTAACCAAGCATCTTTTGATCGATTGGAAATGGGGTGAAGCTTATTTTGCAGAAAAGTTATTGGATTACGAATTATCATCGAATAACGGAAATTGGCAATGGTCGGCGGGAACTGGAGTAGATGCCCAACCTTATTTTAGGGTGTTTAATCCCACTACTCAAATTGACAAGTTCGATAAAGACCGTATTTACATTAAAAAGTGGGTTCTTGAGTTTGGAACAGACCATTATCCGAAAGAGATGGTGGAACATAAAATGGCCCGTGAAAGGGCAATAGCGTCTTTTAAGGAAGGGGTAAACTCCTAGGACTTACTTTCGGGAAATAAAAATAACTTAGCTATCTAAGTTTATGCTCAACGTAAAAGTGTCACGCAGGAGTATAAACAATTGGACAACATCCTTAGTTAACCTATTATGAAAATATTACTGACTGGAGCAAATGGGTACATAGGAAGAAGGCTTTTACCGGTGCTGTTACAGCAAGGGCATAAAGTCGTAGCATGTGTGCGCGACAAAAATGCCCTTCGATTATCTAAGTCAGAAGAACTAGAGGTAGAAGTAGTTGAGGTCGACTTTTTAAATTACCTAAGTGTTGAAAAGCTTCCGAAGGAAATAGATGTTGCATACTTTTTAATGCATTCTTTATCCTCTGGGAATCAAGGGTTTTCACAAAAAGAAGAACAGGTTGCTAAAAATTATAACAGTTACATCAACCAAACTACAGCTAAGCAAACCATTTACCTAAGTGGAATTAGTAACGATGATGCCCTTTCTGACCACCTTAAGTCTCGTGAAAAAACTGGAGATCTCCTTTCTGAAGCAAATGTTCCAGTTACCACTTTGCGCGCTGCCATCATTATTGGATCGGGAAGCGCCTCATTCGAAATAATTCGAGACTTAGTGGAGAAGTTGCCGGTAATGATAGCTCCTAAGTGGCTAACAACGAAATGCCAACCTATTGGTATCCGAAATGTGATTGAGTACTTAATAGCATGTTGCAACAATTCAAAAGTATTTGGTAAAACGTTTGACATAGGTGGACCTGAAATACTGACGTATAAAGAGATGCTCTTGCAGTTCGCTAAAGTTAGAAAAATGAAAAGGTGGATTGGAACTGTGCCAATCATGACACCTAAGTTATCTTCTTATTGGCTTTACTTTGTAACATCTACCTCTTACCATTTAGCGGTAAACCTAGTAAACAGCATGAAGAACGAGGTGGTGGTAAAAATTGGGAATATTAAAGAGATTATTCCTATTGATCTGAAGTCTTACAGGGAAAACGTATCGCTAGCCTTTAAACGCATCGAGCAGAATACGGTAGTAAGTAGTTGGACAGATGCGGAGCTGTTGAGAAAAGGATATGGCTTGAATTATTACATAAAGGTTCCAGAAAATGGCACGTTTACAGATCAGAAAAAAGTAGTATTTTCATACGAAAGAGCGGACTCCGTTCTATCGAATATTTGGGCAATTGGAGGTCAAAGAGGGTGGTATTACGGCAATTGGATGTGGAAAGTACGAGGGTATTTAGACAAACTTTTTGGAGGCGTCGGATTAAGAAGAGGAAGAAGAAGCCCTACTGATATTTACACAGGGGATTCCCTTGATTTCTGGAGGGTGCTTTTAGCGGATAAAGAGGAGGGCCGTTTGTTATTGTTTGCAGAGATGAGGCTCCCAGGAGAAGCGTGGTTGGAGTTCAAAGTAGAGTCTAACGACGTTGAAGCTAAACTCACACAAACTGCGACTTTCAGGCCAAAAGGGTTACTTGGAAGAATCTATTGGTATTCTATGGTGCCATTTCATCACTTTATTTTCTGGAATATGGCAAATAATTTAGTGAAGTTTAAACCAAACTAAAGTCAACTCTAGGAATAGCTTCAATCAACTTTTGAGTGTAAATAGATTGAGGGTTTCTGTAAATATCTTCCGCAACTCCCATTTCTTCAATCTGTCCTTCTTTCATCACAATCATTCTATCGCTCATGTATTTTACAACTGACAAGTCATGAGAAATAAATACATAAGAAAATGAGAGTCTGGACTTTAGTTCGTTTAACAAATTCAAGACTTGAGCTTGCACAGAAACGTCAAGGGCTGAAACAGATTCATCGCAAATAATAAATTTTGGATTCATAGCTAATGCTCTGGCGATACACACTCGTTGGCGTTGGCCACCAGAAAATTCATGAGGATAGCGGTCAAATTGGTCAGCTCGAAGACCAACTGTTTCCATTAAATCAATTACTTTTTCCTTTCTAACTGCAATATTGTCTTCAATTTTGTGAACCTGCATGGGCTCTAAAATTGCTTTACCCACTTTCATTCTAGGATTAAGAGATGAGTATGGGTCTTGAAAGATGATTTGTAAGTCCTTCCGTTTCATTCTCATTGCTTCTGCATCAAGAGTAGTTAATTCTTCTCCATTGTATTTAATACTGCCTGAAGTAGGCTCAATCAACCTCAGAATACTACGACCTAGAGTAGTTTTACCACAGCCAGACTCTCCAACTAATCCAAGGGTCTCTCCCCTGTGCACGTGAAACGAGACATCATTTACCGCTTTTACATATCCAACTGTTTTCCTAAATACGCCTTGTTGAATAGGGAAGTGTGTTTTTAAGTTTGAAATTTCAATGATATGATCCTGTTTTAAAACGTTTTCGAGTTTAGAGAGCTGTTCTTGTGGGGTTATTTTTAGTTGATTAATAAAGTCATTGGCTGGCTGGTTCAACGTTAAAAAGTCCTCAGCAATGGGTAATTTTTTTAGGCGAAAATCAATGGGGGGTCTGCAAGCCAGTAAGCCTTTGGTGTAGGGGTGTTTTGGGTTTTCAAATAGTTGCTGCGTTGTGCCGCTTTCAACTTTTTCGCCATATTTCATAACGACTACATGATTTGCAATTTCTGCTACCACCCCTAAATCATGCGTAATGAAAATAACGCTCATATTGTGTTTGGCTTGCAAGGACTTTATTAGGTCTAGAATGGTTTTTTGCACGGTAACATCTAGCGCAGTTGTAGGCTCATCTGCAATTAATAGTTTAGGGTCACAACTCATCGCCATTGCAATCATTACACGTTGCTTTTGACCTCCCGAAATTTGATGTGGATACGAATCGTAAATTGATTCTGGTCGGGGTAATTGAACCTCCTTAAATAGTTCAATTGTGCGCTCTTTAGCTTCTTTATTAGAGAGCTTTTTGTGCATGCGAACAGCTTCAGTCACTTGTTCGCCGCATTTTATGACTGGGTTTAAAGAAGTCATCGGTTCTTGAAAGATCATGGCTAGATCATTCCCTCGAAATTTCCGCATTTGACCTTCCTTCAATTGCAGTAAATCAATAGTCTTTCCGTTATGATGAAATAAAATTTCGCCGGAATCAATATTTGCAGAAGGATGTAAGAGACCCATTACGGATAGAGAAGTAAGTGACTTCCCAGAACCCGACTCCCCTAAAACTCCAAGAACCTCTCCTTCTTGAACAGTATAAGAGAGGTGTTTTATTGTTTTCTGCTGGCCAAAGCTTATACAGAGGTCTTTAATTTCAATGAGAGGCTTTTTTCCCATTAGTTAATGATTTCTACTTCAGAATTTTTAATTTGCTCTAGCCCTTTGTAAGCTAAGAGTAATTGAGCAACTGCAAGGGTATCGGTTTGACAGTATTTTACAATTTTCTCCAAATTATCTTCTTGCCAATAAACACGCCCAACATCACTGCCGGCCATATCGTTTTTTGGAGATTTGATATTGAACAGTTCACAAAGTAATGCAAGTGAGGTGTAGTTTTTATAGTCACCGAACTTCCACAGTTGTAGGGTATCTAAATGTTGCACTTCCCATGGTTTTCGACCTGCTATGTCCAAGATGTAAGGAAGCGGTAATTGATTAACTAAAATTCTACGAGCTAAAAATGGGAAGTCAAACTCTTTTCCATTGTGCGCGCACAAAACAAAGTCGTTGGATTGAAAGCTTTTTTTAAAGAGATCACAAAGTTGCCCCAGTACTTGCTTTTCGTGTTTACCATAAAATGATTTGATGCGAAAAGTTTTGTGGTCTTTAAATTGACGATAAATTCCTATTGAGATACAAATTACTTTGCCGAACTCTGCATATATTCCAGCTCGGCTGTATATGTCTTCTGCAGTTTCTTCCTCACTAACAAAGTAGCTACATTTTTTTTCCCATAGGGACTCCCATTTTTTTGATAGTTTCGAGAAGTCTTTTTCTTGTGAAACAGTTTCAATGTCAATGAATATAACCTTATCAAGCTTTAGACTATCAAGCATAAGTTAAAGATAGGAAAAAGATAACAGTTGAGATTAAACCTTTACGCCAATAACAAGGATGTCATCAACTTGCTCTTCCTCTCCCATCCAGCCATGTAGGCTATCTCTAAGAAGCTCTTTTTGCACCGACAGATCTTTCTGGCTATTTGCAATTAAAGTGTCTCTAAACTTCTTATACATCATTTTCTTTCCTCTTGGTCCACCAAATTGATCGGCATAACCATCCGAGAAAATATAAAGAATATCACCATCTAGTAATTGTAATTTGTGGTTGGTAAAGCTTGGGGTTGCGCCGTCTAAGAATGACCCAATAGGGAATTTGTCGCCTTTGGTTTGTACAATTTCCCCATCCCTTAGTAAATACAAAGGATTAAATGCTCCCGAGTATTGCAACTCTTTAGTTTTGTGGTTTAAAGAACAAATAGCGACATCCATTCCATCTTTAGAGGTAGAATTTTCATCTTTTTGATGAAGGGTTTCTGAAACCCCAATATTTAAGTGGTCAAGAATTTCCGCCGGTGTGCCTCCATTAGTTGTAATTATTGCTTGTTTTAGTTGATTGTATCCAACTATGCTCATAAATGCCCCGGGGACCCCATGACCAGTGCAGTCTACTGCTGCAAAATAAACCCTATCCTCAGCTTCTCCTAACCAATAGAAGTCACCGCTAACTATATCTTTGGGGCGATAAAAAATAAAAGAGTCAGGCAGTAATTTGCGGACATAACTTTCTGGGGGAAGAATTGCTTCTTGAATTTTTTGAGCATATTTAATACTGTCTGTTACTTGCAAGAAGTACTCTTCTAATTGTTCTTTTTGTTGATCAATTTCTTCTTTTTGTTTAACTACCTCCGCAGTTCGTTGACGAACCTTCTCTTCCAAAAACCTTTCGTTTTCAGCCAAATCATCACGCATTGTTAGCAATGCTTTCCCCAAACTATCTTTTGTAGACAGCGGCTTATAGTCGGTATTGAAATTTCCAGAACCAACTTCTTGGGCGAAATCTTTAGTTCTCTTTAAACCGTCAACAACATTGTTCATTGCTACCGCCATTTCACCTATTTCATCGTTCCCAGCCGAAGTAGGGTTATCAGGGAATACTCCTCTTCCAAGTTTTACTAGAACCGTTTTAAGCCTGTAAATTGGGTCAACAATGTTTTTGGTAGTTATTATTGCTACAATAAAGCTAATCACAATTAACGCAAAACCCAACCAAATAACCAAACCTTTCAAGGTGTCGAACTGGGCATACATACTCTCATTTTCTGTATTTGAAACTTCTTTTTGTTTTGTAATTAACACTTCTAAATGCTCTAAAACGCTGGTCGTTTGCACACTCACACTCCCCCCTTCTTCAAGGGCAAATTCAGCAATCATTTTATTCATTTCATCATAATCAGAAAAAGCTTGGAGTGGAGCAATAATTTCCTGTTTTTGCGAATTGAATAGAATTGTAATCTCTTCGAATAATTGACTTAATGAGTCTCTTTGGTCTGCAGGCCAATACGAGCTAAGCCTTGAAAGCTCAGATTTAACCTTTGGGTATTCTTTATTTCTAAACTTTAGAAGTTTGTCTTTATCAGCATGGGATTTTTGAATCCGAATCCAGGACTCCAAACTCAGTTTTGATTCAAGAATATCGAATTTTAATTCTTGTAGTGCTTTTACGGAGGGAGTGTTAACACTGCTAATTCTGTCGTTAGTAGTTCGCGACTGCTCTAAGGTTATATAGGTTGTTATAAAAACAACAAGAGTAAGTATAATTAATATACCAAACCCCAAAGCAATTTTTTTCCCTATCGTAAACCTAACGTTCATGTATTAGCTTTTCTGAAACAATTCTTATTATTTGATTGGAGTGTTTTTCCAATTATTCTCCATCCAACTCCTGAATTTTTTTCTTAAAAAGCTCAGACTTTTCTACGTCGTTCATACTGAAATAAATGCCTTCTAAACCAATCAAAGTATCTCTTTTTCTTGGGTCTAGATCGTAAGCTTTCTTCATGAATGGGAGTGAAGTTCTAAAAATATCAAACAATTCGTTTTGCATTTTTATCAATCCATCCAGATCTAAGCCGTAATCCATTTTTTTAACAATTTCTACTCCTTGGTTATAATAGATAATTCCTAAATTATAATTTGCGCTAAAATTATTAGTGTCAAAAGCAAGAACTTTTCTATAACACTCTATAGACTTCGCTAAATTGATAGCAGCCTTGCTAGTATCCATAGTTGCAATCTTATTAAAAGTGCTTCCCATTGCAAGATTAAACTGAATGTCATTTTCTGTAAAATTGGTATTAGGATTGACTCTTTGAGTTAGTTCTTTGTATCGACTATAAGAGTTAACTGCAATTGGGTAGTCATTAGGGTTGAATGAAGTTGCAGACTGGTTGAAAAATGTTTGACCAAAATATTCAATTAAATTTTCACATCCTTTTGAGAAAGGACTGTCTTTATCCATGTCATAAGATATTGTAATGTAATTGATTGCCTTCTCTCTAAGGTCAGAGTTTATATCATTCGCTTCGTCTCTTTTGAAAAGATCCTTGTAAATAAACCCTCTATAATACCAAGTGGCGGGTTTGCCCATGAATACACTATCTGCAGCGGCGGCATCTATCAGTTCTTTTGCTTTGTCAAGGTCTCCATTTTTTAGACTATAAACCGCATTTGTCAGTTTATTCTGTCCAACAACAGAGTCGACACAAAACAAGAGAAGGGCTATGTAAAATATCTTTCTCATATCAGTTCACTAAAACAGCTTTACTTTCTAACGTTGAAGAAACCTTCAAGTTATGTTGTTGTGCTATTGATTTATTTAATTCAAATTTTTGTTGTCCACCTGAGATTGTGAAATTTATGGTAGCACCTCTTTTTGCATACCCAGGAGACTCCGTCACTATCAATGTGCTTTTCCCTTTTACTGTTGAAAGCGTTTTTGCTAATGCAGCGTTATTATTTTGAGGTATGTACACAATATGCGATTTACCAATTTGGGAAACTTCTTTAATTAATTTAATTGTAAATGGTTGGTCTGCAACCTTTTTTAACTTGGACATTTCGCTCAAGTATTTATACAAAGATGCATTATTCCCTAAGATTGCTATTGTAAAATCTCCTGTTCGATAGTCGGTAGGCCATTCAATATATTTCGTGAAATTGTAAATAAAAACAGCCTTTATTTTTGCATTTGTATCCACCTTAGGCCCTTGATCTGCAGGCGTGAAGGCGGGAAGAATAAGTACTAATAAAATGGTCAGTATCGTCAATAATTTCTTCACAAATTTTTTCTTTGTCAATCTATAAAATTAATAAACTTTTGGAAGTAAACGCATAAGGTTAAGTTAACATTTAACTTTTGATTTATTTCTTCCGAGTATTGAATAGATTTTTGTTTCCTCTTCCCTTTCCTCCAGCTGATTTAGAACGGCTTCCAGAACTCTTCATTCTTTTTCTCGATAAAGACCCCTTGTTACTAAAAGTCTTGCCAGGTTTCCTAGCCTTCCTGAGAGCGCCCTGTTTAGCTCGTTTCTTGCGGTGTCTTTTTTGATTTTTTTGTAATCTTGCCTTAGCTGTTCCTTGAAACGGATTAGCTCGACTAAACATGGTCGGGTTTCTATATTTTCCAGATGGGGCTACTTTGCGGACAGGCTTGTTAGTGTCGTGCATGCCTCCGCTCGAGCCGCAAGAGCACAAAATGCTAATAAGAAGAATAAAGAGTAGGTGTATAAGTTTCAAAGGCAAACGTTAATGTTCTTGCAAAATTAAGCAATGCAAGTATTATATTCATCCACTACCAGTAAAGGAATTTCACTTCGAAAAGCTAACTGGTTTGTGATTGATTGTGTGAATAACCGTTCAAATAGAGTGTGTTTTCTTGAAGGCATTGCAAGTATATCGGGCTTTTCGGTCTCAATATATCTACTTAACCCTTCTATAATATCAGTGTCCGTGATAATATTAATATTTGAATTAATTTCTGATGCGAACTTTTCCAAAAACATGATTTGATTAAAACGATCCTGGGTTCTTTCTTGAGTATTTGGATGCATAACATGCACAAATTCAATCGATGATCTACAAAGTTTAGCTATTTCCAAAAAGGGGCGAAGTTGTTCTGGGTTTGTAATTTTTTGTAGATCAACCGCCATTGCAATTTTATCTACTTTGTTGTTTTTCGCTTTCTCAGGTAAAGTTAATATGGGAATTTTTGTAGTTTGAGTAACCTCTAGCGTATTTGTTCCAATAAACATTTCTTTTAGGCTGCCTGCTCCTTTCGTTCCCATCACAATCAAATCACTATGAAACTCATTTGCAACTTTAGGAACCAATGAAATGAAACCGCCTGAGTGGTAGGCTGTCTTTATATCTAAACCCTTATACTTTTCTTGTAAAAGCGTTTCCTCTTTTAACTTTTTTAATGAATTTATTGAATCCTCTTTCATGCGATCAATGATCGAAACTATTACGTTTGATTTTGAATAAGGAAGCTCATAAGAATTAAAAAAGACTAATTCGGCTCCAAGTAAATAGTCAATATCTAAAGCATAAGGATATGTTTGGTCAGAATTGTCTGAAAAATCTGTAAGGAACAAAATATGTTTCAAAGTTAATTCGATTAAAAAAAGTAGCTAACCTAATTTAACTTAAAAAACTCACTAATCAACAAGTAGTTTAAAGCCTTTCCCGTGACTATTGATAATCTGGATGTTCTCGTCTTCTTTAAAGATTTTTCTTAGTTTAGTGATGTATACATCCATACTTCTAGAGTTAAAGTAGTTGTCATCTCCCCAAACCATATTTAAAGCATCATTTCTATCTACCACATTACCCATGTACATGCAAAGCAAACGGAGAAGTTCATTTTCTTTTGAAGTTAATTTTTTCTCAAAATCAACTTTAATTATTAATTGTTTTTCGGGATAAAACTTGTAATCGTTAATGTCAAATTCTTTTTTGTGCAGGAGGTTATCTTCGATTTGATTAATTCTTCTCATAATGGCATCAATGCGAAGCATTAAAACCTCCATGCTGAAAGGCTTTGTAATATAATCATCGGCTCCTGACTCAAAACCAGCTTTCATATCGTCTTCCATTGATTTGGCGCTCAGAAAGATAATGGGTACACTAGACTTTAGGCCTCTTATTTCTTTCGCTAATGCAAATCCGTCTTTTTTTGGCATCATAACATCTAGCAAGCAAAGATCGATTTCGTTTTCTATAAAGCCCTTTAAACCCGCTTCGCCATCTCGTTTCAATACAATATCAAATCCTTTTACCTTCAAGTAGTCTGAAAGTATATTTCCTAAGTTTTCATCGTCTTCAACGACAAGAATTTTCGTGTTTTTATTTTCCATGAATTGCAATTTTTATATTTATTGTTGTTCCTTTATTTCGAGCACTTTCAATACTTATTTCCGAGTGGTGTAAGTCCACAATCCTTTTTACATAACTTAATCCTAAACCAAACCCTTTTACATCGTGAATATTGCCTGTTGATACCCTAAAAAACTTATCAAATATTTTTTTCTGGTTTTCTTTACTTATTCCAATTCCATTGTCAGATATTGATAATATTAAGCAGTCATCCTCATTTTTTGTAGAAATAGAAATTTTTGGGATTTCAGGGCTGTATTTGTTGGCATTGTCTAAAAGATTATAAATAACGTTTGATAAATGGACCTTGTCCGCCAAAATACAGGCTTCTTTTGCTTCTAAATCAAGATTCAATTTACCATTTCTGTTGTTAATTTGGATGTCGAAGTTTTGACTTACTTTCTGAATTATTTCGTGGAGATTTATTTTTGAAAAGTTTAATTTCAGATGCGTGGAGTCCCATTCTGCACTCTTTAAAACATTGTCTACAAGCACCGATAGACGCTTGTTTTCGTCTTTTATCATACTCACATAACTCTTTTGCCTCTCAGGGTCAATCATCAAAGTTTTATCACTAAGTGCTTCACATGCCAAGGAAATGGTAGAAATTGGAGTTTTCAATTCATGAGTCATGTTGTTTATAAAGTCATTTTTTACCAATGAAAGTTTCTTTTGTTTGTAAATAGTTGAAATAGAACTGTAAAACAAACCGATTAGGATAAAAATCAACAGAATAGAAATTAAGAGTACTTTCCAACTGTTTTTAATAATCAAGGAGTCCTTATCGGGGAAGTAGAGCAATAGTTCATCACTTTCCAATAAAAAAGCATTCGGGAAAAGTGCAATCTTGTATGGGGAATCTCTTAACTCACTTAAACCGTTTTTATCTTCCGTAAAGGTTAGTCTATTGGTCTGTGCATCTAAAATGTCGAATACATAATCTGCTTTTATTCCGTGAATCATTAATTCTTTCGAAAACAAGGAGTCTATTTTCTCATAAGAAACAAGCTCATTTTTGTCTTTACGAATTGTAATCAGCGCGATTTCGTTGACAATATCATTGAATAAAATTGCTTTCTTTTTGAGTTGATTTTTTAACAATGTATCGGTAATATAAGAATCTTGAATTGAAGAGCTTAACACCCTTTTCTTGGTTTCTCGAATGATAAAATAGGATGAATCATTTTGCGGGGGAGGGTTGAAGTTTATTTGTAAATAGTCAGATGGAATCCTAGCCAAACTGTTAGTCAATGAATTATTTTCATTTTCGGTTTTTTTCGGTTGAACGTTTAATACGGTATCTGAACTCAAGCCCGACAAAAGCTCCTTCCCTCCTAGCAATGAACTTGTAATTTTGGTAACGGCCTCTTCACGGTCTAGTTTCTGAACAACATTGATCATAACATCCATTACCACTTGGTCAAATTGCTTTTCTTGCGTTTCAGTGCTCTTTTTTACCCAATATGTTTGTAAAACAATGAGCACTAATATGCTGATTGATGCAAGTGCAATAAGAATTATCAACCGTTTTTTGACCATGATTTGTTAAAATAAAGCAATATAATAACTCTTTTATACCGCTTAACACTATTTAACAGCCGCTGATGTTTTGTTAACATTTACATACAGTTGTATTCATTACATTTGTATCCTCAATCGAACGTTATTTCAAATGCATAATAGAAGTTAAACAATCCGTTTGGTTAAACTACAGGTTAAAAGAGCAGTCAATAGATTGCTCTTTTTTTGTTCAAGAGTCTTATTTTTATTTTTTAATGGAATAAGATGGAAAAAATTTTAAATTATATTGACGGGGATCTGAAGGAGACTCTTAGCGGCGGTTACTTAGAAAATATTGAACCTGCTACAGGAGAGGTATATAGCCTTTTAGCAGATAGCGACAAAGAGGATATTGACTTAGCAGTTGAAGCCGCAAAGAAAGCATTTCCATCTTGGAGTAAAACTTCTAAAGATAAACGGTCTGAAGTTCTTTATCGAATTTCAGAATTAATATTACAAAACTTAGATCAACTTGCAGCAGCAGAATCGAAGGATAATGGTAAACCTGTAAGTTTGGCTTCGAAGGTAGATATCCCAAGAGCAGCTCATAATTTTAGATTTTTCGCAACCGCGATTCTACACTTTGCATCTGAATCTCATCAAATGGAGGAAGGAGCGATTAATTATACCTTGAAATCACCTATTGGAGTGGCGGGTTGTATTTCTCCTTGGAATTTACCTTTATACTTGTTCAGTTGGAAAATTGCCCCAGCTCTTGCAGCAGGAAACTGCGTAGTCGCAAAACCTTCTGAAGTTACTCCTATGTCCGCTTACTTATTGTCAAAAATTTGCATGGATGCAGGATTGCCAAAGGGAGTTTTAAATATTGTTCACGGCTTAGGTCATAAGGTAGGCGCAGCCATTACTGACCATCCTGATATTCCGGTAATCTCTTTTACAGGAGGTACGGCTACAGGAGCTCAAATTGCAAGAACAGCTGCTCCAATGTTTAAAAAACTTTCACTTGAATTGGGAGGTAAAAATCCAACATTGATTTTTGACGATTGCAATTATGATAAGATGCTAAAGACAGTAGTTCGTTCATCTTTTGCAAACCAAGGTCAAATATGTTTATGCGGTTCTCGACTGTTGATTCAGTCTTCTGTCTACGAGAAATTCAAAAAGGATTTTGTACTAGAAGTGAAAAAGTTGAAAGTTGGAAATCCTAAATCTGCAGACACTAATCAAGGAGCCCTAGTGTCAAAGGCCCACATGGAGAAGGTCCTATCTTATGTTGAAATTGCTAAACGTGAAGGAGGCAAAGTTCTTTGTGGAGGGAATCAGGTTGATTTGTCGAATGAGGGGCTTGGGGGTTACTTCGTTGAACCAACAGTAATAGAAGGGTTAAGTATGAGCTGTAGAACGAATCAAGAGGAGATCTTTGGTCCTGTAGTAACAATTATGCCTTTTGAAACAGAAGAAGAAGCAATTGAACTATCAAACGCAACTTCATATGGTTTGGCTGCATCTGTCTGGACTGAAAATGTGACTAGAACCAATAGAGTTGCAGAACGGTTGAATATGGGCATTGTATGGGTTAATTGTTGGTTACTTCGAGATCTACGAACCCCTTTTGGAGGAGTTAAAAACAGCGGAGTTGGCAGAGAAGGTGGATTTGAGGCACTACGCTTTTTTACTGAGCCTAAAAATGTTTGTATTAAATACTGAGAGTACAATTTTGAGCTAAGAAATCACGGTAATCTGCTGTGCCACTTATTCTCCTAAGGCTTTCATATTCAACATAAAATTGATCTTCTGCTGCAGTGTTTTGAGTTTTTTTTAATCGTAATTCTCGAAAGCATCGAAGAGGCTTCAGTTTAATTTTTTTAAACAGTACCCGTCTAATTCTTGAAGTTCTAAATCGCTAATAGATGTCATTTCTTGTACTGGTTTTGTTTATAATCAGGACCTTTGCTTTCTAATTCTTAAATTATTATAACTTACATTAGGGGTTCGCAAAATTTGCTCAACAGTGTGTAGCATATTTAATACGGAGTTCAGAATGACAAGGGTTTCATTTTTTTTGTTTTTTTGTGTGATTTTATCAACAGGGGCATTTTCTCAGAGGATTCTTGCTTTTGATAAATCAGGTAAAGTAAAGAGAATAAGATATTATGAAGGGGAATATATTACCTTACAAACTACTTCAAAGGAGAAGATAAATGGAATTATAAGTCAAATTGGAGACAGCACTTTTTCGGTTGAAGGCACGGAAATAAATTTGGTTTCAGTGGCTAAGATTTATAATTCACAAACAGGAATGGGCTATCAATTAGTGGCTAATATTTTTATTTTACCGGCTATTGGTTATCTTCCATTAATTACAATAAATAGCTTAATCAACAATGAAAATCCTGTTTTTAGAGCGAATCAGCTTTATTATGGGGGTGGCTTTATTGCAATAACACTCCTTGCAAATTATTTGGCAAATCGACCTTTTAGAATTTCCGACAAAAGGCCTTTGAAAATTATAGATACAAGTATTTAGTTGTTATAAACAGCTAAACTGTTAATATTATTTGACGCATTATCACCGGTTTTGCAGAATTGCCAATACTTTTGATAGATGCTGAGATTACTATTCTTATCAATTTTAATGGGTTCTGTTTTGCTGATCCGCGCAGGTGGGTTAGAGAAGAATAAGGAGTCTGACTTTCAAAAAAATTTCAACATTGCTAAGCGCTACCTTTCAAATAAAGAAATTTCAAACGCGTTACCTTATCTACTTTATTTAAACGAGAAAAACCCTAAAAACGCAAATTTGAAATATCTGATTGGGTTGTGTTACGTTGATTTAGAGATTGTTAACCCAAAAAAAATAGAACTACTTACCGAAGCGTCTAATAAAGCTTCTTTGGAATATAATCCTAACAGTTTGGAGGAACAGCGGGTTCCTATTTACGTTTATTACTACCTGAGTATTGCTTTTGCTCAGAATAAAAAGTGTGACTTAGCTGAGAGAAACAGGGATATTTTCATGAAAATCTATCCACATAATGATTCTTACTATCCCGATGAATCGATGCGTTGGATAGAAGTTTGCAGAGGAATGGATGTTCAACCTGAACAAATTGAGTTACCTGTCTTCCCTAACTTCAAGCCCTTTATTTCTCCTAAAAAAGCCAGCCCTGAAATAAAAATGCCATCCCAAGCTGTTGAGCTACCGAAACCTGTGGATCAAGAATTAAATCTTGTTAATCGAGAGATTAAGACACAAAAATTGGAATACAGCACACAAGCACCTATTTATGGGGTTCAATTGGGAGCATTTAAAGAAGCTGTTCCTGTGAGCAGATTTAGTGAATTAAAGAATATTGAGGCGTTTATGGATAAAAGCGGTTGGATTAGGTACGTAGTAGGTCATTTCTCTATTTATTCTCAAGCGGAGAGAGTGCAAAAAATTATTCAGCAAAAGGGTTATGCTGACGCATTTGTGGTAAATGTTAATCAAGAGAAAAAGTTTGAAGACGAAGTCGTGAGTATCAACAATGTAAACATCAGGGCTAACCCTATAGGCAAAGTGGAATATAGAATTCAAATTGGGGCATTTAATGAACAAATTCCAACTGAATCAGCTGAGTTATATTTTAAAATCGAAGGAATTAAGGAACATCGAGAGCAGGAAGTAACGTATTTGACGGTAGGGAAATTTAAGACTTATACCGAAGCCAAAGCGCATTGTCAAGGGATTATTGATGTAGGAATTACAGATGCCTTTGTGATTGCCATTAATGGGGGTAAAAAAATTCCCTTACAGCATTTAAATGAATTTAAAAATTAGAACATGAAAAAATGCATTTCCATACTTCTCTTTCTATGTTCAATAAGTAGCTTAAAAGCACAAAATCGGCTTGAATATCAATTTGATTTTGCAAGGGCTTCTTTGGCGCAAAGAAAAATCAAGAAGGCAATAGAAGCATTAAAAATTGTTTACCAAGCTGAGCCTGAAAACGCAAATATTAATTTTTTAATGGGAGCTGCATATGCCGAACTTTCTGGAACAGAAGATGAAGCTATGCGTCATTTGCTACAAGCTGTTCAAAATGTGAACCTCGACTATAAGGTAGGCTCATTCCAAGAGAAGGCAGCGCCAATTCATGTATATTATTATTTAGCAGTGGCTTATGTTGAGGATAATAAGTGTGCATTTGCTAATAGAGCTTTTGAAGAGTTTAAAAAGCACAAGTCTAAAGTTGATCAGTATTACATTGATGAGGTTGATCGTCACATGCAAAAATGTCCGTTTAAAAAGGGAGAAAATACTGATGACTGGAATAAAGTCAATTCAGTTACTATTCAATATGAGGCAACGCAAGAAATTGTCGAAGAGCCCTTAACGCCTGTAGATTCAGCTTTTTCAACGAATAAAGGGTTGGTTACTGAGAAGTTGGAATATACAACCAACTCTCGTTTGTATGGTGTACAGATAGGAAGTAATTTGAACCCAAGTCCCACAAGCGCCTTTAGCAATGTAAAAAACGTGGATGTATTTATTGATAGTTTGGGAATAATAAGATACGTGGTGGGCCATTTCTCTTATAGGAAACAGGCTGAGAATTTACTGAGGTCTATTAAAGAGAGGGGGTTTAGTGATGCTTATGTTGTAAATGTGAATAATGAAAAAAAATATTCCAATGAGGTAATTAGTTATAAAAACATTAATCTACGTTCTGGTCTTCGCGGGGAAGTTGAGTATTTCGTTCAATTAGGATCGTTTCAGGACACTATTCCCTTAGAAATGGCGTCTATCTATTTTAAAATAGACCGCATACAGGAGTATAAGCGAGATGATAGAACAGTAATCGCGATTGGCCCTTACGATACCTTTAGAAAAGCAAAAATCGAGAAAGAAAAAGCGATAGGAGTTGGAGTTACAGACGCCTTTGTGGTTTCGTACAATAGAGGAAAAAAAATTCCTTTGTACGAGGCAATAAATTATACTGATAAAGAGGAAAATGGCGATATTGATGAAAAATAAACGAAGTATTTGTCAAGGAATTTTTTTAGAATCATAGTACCAGAGTTTTGGTACTGCTGTTTATTTCCTTTTTATTCTTGATTGGATATTTTTTAACCCGCAGCTACTGTGTTCAACTTGATATCCACAAAACAAAAATATTAACCCGCTTTGAGGCAGTTGCTAAAACAGCCTCTTCTCAATTATATGGGAATCAATTAGAATATTTGCAAACGTTTTACCAAAAGAAAGATGCAATAACAACCTGAATACAAGTAATCACACCCTATTTAGAGAAGGAGGGCGTTTTTATTTTGGTGTAAATTCTGAACCTGGGGTATTTTATCGGCACGAATACGGGAGTTTTTCGGAAGAATTAACAACGTCCATTGAAAAGGGAGGAGTTGTAGACGTGTATGAAGATGAGAGTGGTTATTGGCTATCTGCATTTGGACCTATTAGAAACTCAGAAGGGGAAGTTATAGCTATTGTGCAAGTAGAGAACCGATTTGATGAGTTTTTGAAAGAGGCTAGAGAGGAGATCTTTTTTAACATTGGGCTTTCTCTTTTAGTGACTTTGGTTATTATGTTTTTTTTGATTTGAGCAATGCGTTCGATTTTAATTCAACAAGATCAATTAAATGGAGACCTCATGCAGTCTAAATTGGAGATGGAGATAAAGAGCAAAGAAGCATTAGACAGTATTATTTACGCAAAGAGAATCTATGAGACAATTCTTCCATTGAAGGAAAGAACATTAGAATCATTGGCGGAGTCTTTTGTTTTTCATTTGCCAAGGGTATAGTAAGCGGAGATTTTTATTGGGTTAAAAGAATTGAGAACAAAAATTTCACTGCTAGTGTAGATTTCACGGGAATCGGGTTCCGGGAGGGATCATGAGTATGATTGGAACCGCTTTGTTAGATGATATTGTTGAGAAGAAAGGGGTTCATGAGCCAGCGCAAATTCTGACTGAACCTCATAAAGATGTGGTAAAGGCATTGAAGCAAGGCCGGAAGGAAAAGGCATCGAAGGATGGAATGGACATCGCCCTTTGTGTTCTCGATATTGAGTTTAAGTTGCTAAAATTTGCAGGAGCCTTCAGGCCTTTAATTCATATTAGGGATGGAGCAATGAACAGAATTAAGGCAGATTCTGCTCTTATTGGCGGAGTTGGTTTGCATGGCCCAAAATTTACTCAGCACGAAGTAAATATCAAAAGAGGAGATTCCATTTACATTTATTCAGATGGGTTTTCATATCAATTTTTGGGATCGCGTAATAAAAAATACATGACCAAGAGATTCAGGCCATTCCTCCCATCTATTGCTCATTTTCCAATGGAAGAGCAATGCATTCGATTGCAAGAGGAGTTAGACCAGCGGAAAGGGAATACGGATTAAGTTGGTGATATTTTAGTGATAGGGGTTAGGATATAAAAAAAGGGAAGCACTAAGTGCTTCCCTTTTTTTGGAATTGAATGTTAGTTTATTCAACATCAACTTCTATAACATTTAAAACGTCTACACGACCTCTAGTAAGAAATACTACTACTTTCAAGTCATCTATTACAACAGCACCACCACCTTCAACAGCAGTTCCATTATAGTCTGCTGGTACAGTGTAAGTAAATGTTTTGCTTATTTTGCTAGTGGCATTAGTTGTTTCAGTAATTGGCTCTCCCCATTGGCCTGTAATCAAATCTCTTAGAACGTGATTTTGAACATATGTTTCTCTGGGAGTTCCTCCAGACTGCTTAGACACTAAGCCATCTTGAAGTAAGGCAACATTAATATTATTAACTGCACTTTCACCTTGGGTGTAGTATAAATCTACATTAACAGTTAATAAGTTGTTTCCATCAATCTTTGCTTCTGCACCAATGTTTACTGGAGCTTCCAATGCGTTAACTGCGATAGCAGCTGTTTTCCAAGAACCTCTACTCATTGCTGAGCCACCTCTTTGGGCAGGCACTCCTAAGGTGCTTGCTTGCAGTCTGTTAATTGTTCCAGCTGGATAACCGGCAACATCAGCTTGTGCATCGATAGCAGTACCATAAGGGGTTGTAAAATTAGCCCATCCATTTGCAGGCGCTGCGTATGAACCTGTATGAATTGCCATAATTACAAATTTATCAGCACCTAATTCAGCTTGTGCTGCAGCAGCTTTTACGTGGCCGTCAGGACAAAAGCCACACCGAACACCAGTAAAATCTTCCAATAATGCAGCTCTATTTAAAGTATCGGTAGAAGCTAAAAAAGCTGTTCCGCCTCCGCCACCTGTTGTTCCGCCACCTGTTGTTCCGCCACC
>TARA_B110000046_G_scaffold40521_1_pt1 | contig 71995 bp, 66 predicted proteins | sample TARA_B110000046 | Tara Oceans TARA_B110000046 (sample SAMEA4397157) | marine metagenome | biome: Polar Biome; feature: [DCM] deep chlorophyll maximum layer (ENVO:01000326); material: water (ENVO:00002006), including particulate matter (ENVO:01000060) such as... | depth 40 m
AAGTGGATTAGACATCGGGTAGTAATCTGTAGGATTGAAATAATATCTGAACATGACGGATGAGGTTTCTCCGGTAGGGTTGAAAATGGTTATGATATAAGATAGATATGCGGGATTCAAACGGACTTGTCTAATCGATATCTATAATTGAAGAATGGATTCATTCATTAACGGATACACAAATCTGTAAGGGGGTTTAGTGTATCCAATTCAAAGATTGAATAAAACAGTACTGATAATGGATTATGTTCTATTTCAGAATTACTTGATTCAATTACAAGTTATAACTGGAATGTTGAGGATTCATACTGCCGTATGATAACATTTTAATGTATATAAAGTTTTGGGATTTTCCCAACGGGTATTATGAACTAAAGTTAAAAACCAATCAAATTTCCATATTTAAAATAAAGTCCTATAGTTATCCATCTATAATTTTTCATCAATCATTAAATGTCATCTTATTTTCTGATTAAATCTTTAATTAAGTTCGTATAATAACCTTCCAAAACTAACTAACTTTATTTTTAGGACAATGACGAAGTATCATGAAAATAGCAATTAAACAAATTTGGAAATGATTCAATGTAAATAGTGCAATATCATCTTGAAAACAAAGTTCTTGTCAAAACACTTAAAAATAAATTGTGCTGTTTAACTGAAACGCATCAAAGCCATTTGATACACTATTACCTTTGCCGATTCAAAAAATTACCCTGGTTTTAACCGAAGAAATCATCAAAATGAAATCTATCTTCCTTACCTTTTTTTCTAAATCAACAAAAAAGAAGGAGTCATTTGGATTCAAATTATAAATTCCTTCACGTATAATTTTGATATTATCGAAAATTTCAGAAAGGTCTGACTTTGTATACAAATTTTCGATTACCATTTCCTTGAAAGACATAAACTATTGAATTAAATTTATAAACACCAAGATGCAAATTTTAAATAAAAACTTCAAGATTTGGACAAGATGATGAGTGAAACCACCTAAGGGGTGGGGTTATTTCTTTGTAAACGGATTCAACCCTTTTCGTTGGGTTTAAAAATGGGTGGTTTATATATCAGATTCAGGTTTTTGTTGTGGAGGGAAACATTAGTCTTTCAGCTATTCACAAAGTAAAAAACTATCACTACAAACTTCAAAATAAATTACATGAAATAAAAAAGGCTCGCAATATGCGAGCCTTTTTTATTCTATCCATGGAAATTATGGCTAATCTACAATCTTATCTGTCTTTTTCGTGGAATAGTTAATCTTTAATGCATTTGCCTTTCTAAGCTCTTGCTTAACATCCGTTACAATTCCCATCTCAGCTTTTTGATCCGCTTTGATTGAAAATGTCATCAATGGCACCTCTGCAGGGTCCGTTTGCTCTCTTTCTCCTTCTACAAAAGGAATAATATCTTTTTTAGTTGCAAACGCATCGTTTAATTGGATTCTATCAGCTGTTCCAAATTGAGCTTGTAATAAATCTGTAGGCTCCCCAATGTAAATGTAACTTACTAATGATTTTCGCTCTAGCTTATTAACCTCTGTAGCCATCGGTGTCACCACCTTTACTTTCAATGTTACTTCTCTCATCACAGTAGTTACCATGAAAAAGAACAACAGCATAAAGACAATATCCGGAAGAGCCGCTGTATTAACAGCAGGAATTCCACCGCTTTTTTTCTTTTTAAACTTTGACATATCTATTTTCCTACGTTTTTAGGTTCAGCCTCAGAAATTCGTTGTGGATATACCTTCTTAACCGCTTTTAATTGATCTTCAAATAATTTTGACTCTTTAGCACCTGCTTCAAGGTCCTGCATCGATTTCCCAAACTTTTGTTGAGCATATTCATTTCTCACTTCGTTGTAAGCACCTACTAGCTCATTTTGAACCTTAATGTACATTTCGTAAGAAGTTCCCCTGTCATTCTGAAGTGATACAATTTGCTTCGAAACCATTATTGTTCCCAATAAAGGAACATCTGTTTCTCTGCCTTCGGGCATCGACTGATCTGTGAAAGTTCTGTCACCAACAATGAATTCTTTAGCCGCATCTCTAAGTTGTGAAACTAAAATTAGCTCACCTTCAACCAAGAGCGCATCATTAGCGTTAACCAAAACCTGAAAAACGTTACGTTCCTTAACCTCGGGTGGCTTCTCAAGTTCTTCTTCAATTGGTGGAGGTAGTTTACGAGTAAGCCCCGTGTCAACATCCATTGTTGTAGTTACCAAGAAGAATATTAAAAGTAAGAAGGCAATATCTGCCATCGACCCTGCATTAATTTCTGGGGATGCTCTCCTTGCCATCTATATTATTATTTAAAAAATTTCATGAATGCTGAAGAGACTGTTGCTATGATTGCAGCAATTGCCAAAATATAAAAGGCAACTAACCCAGTACTTACTAATTTCGACTCTTCAGGTGTAGTTATAAACTTTGCATACTTTGGGGTCATTTCATCACCGGCTAGCGCGTATGAAATTCCAAAAACAACAACCAAGGCCCCAACTCCAATTAAAGCACTTTTAGCTGCTTTCGCATCTTTAGTCATTGCTATAATTGGGAATATAATTGCTGAAGCTGTTGCCAATGCCATCAATACATAGCACCAAGTCATGAAAAGTTCAGTATCTACCACTTCAAGATAAAACAGAACACCCAACAATGCGCTAACTCCTAAAAGGACGTAGAGCACAATAGGTAATATTTTTGAAAGTCCTACAGACATAATTAAGCTTTTTTGTTTTTCAATTCATGAGCAACTAATAAGTCAATTAAACTAATAGATGCATTTTCCATATCATTAACGATACTATCCACCTTTGCAACGATATAATTATAAAAGATTTGAAGAATAATTGCAACGATCAATCCAAATACAGTTGTTAAAAGCGCAATCTTAATACCTCCGGCAACTAATGAAGGAGAAATATCTCCCGCTGCTTCAATTGCATCAAATGCTCCAATCATACCGATTACTGTACCCATGAAACCAAGCATTGGCGCTAATGCGATAAATAATGATATCCAAGAAACTCCTTTCTCCAACAATCCCATTTGAACAGAACCGTAAGCGATAACAGACTTCTCAACCATTTCAACACCTTCGTGACTTCTATCCAAACCTTGATAAAATATACTTGCAACTGGACCGCTTGTATTTCTACAAACTTCTTTAGCAGCATCAACTCCACCTGAATTTAAAGCGTCTTCTACGTTAGCCAATAGCTTTGTTGAATTTGTAGTTGCCATATTCAAGTAAATAATTCTTTCAATTACGATTGCTAAACCTAAGATAAGACATAACAATACAATACCCATAAATTCTGGGCCCCCTTCGATAAACTTCTCTTTCAACACTTGGTGAAAAGATTTTTCTTCTTCAACCACTTCTGTTTCCTCAACAGCTTTTTCAGCATCGATGGCCTCTTCTTCAGCAGCGGCAGCGACTTCCTCAGCAGCCATACTTGCAGAGTCGTCGACCATTTCAGTTGCAGCTTCTTCGCCGTCTTGACCAATTGCGCTGTTGCTAACTCCAAAAGTTAAAAAGGAAGCAAGAGCAAATAAAGTAAGTAACTTTTTCATAAAATTAATAATTAGTGATTTAGTTTTAACGTTTTAATTTTTCTTGTTATTTTGTGCGAATTTAATAGTCTTTATGCAATTCTAATCGTTTATTTCAAAAAATCGCCTTTTAAAGATAAATAACGGCTCAAATAGTTGTTTGTTGTGAAGTACAAAACTCTTTATTCCGTTGATCCTGTAAAACCCGTCTTTATAGCTAAGACTTGATTTGTGACGGAAATTGATAGTTTCTTTTTTATAAAAATACTATGCTTTTTCTATTTTAAAGAACTTCTTCACTTCTCAGCATAAGTGCGGAGAGGAAGGGATTCGAACCCCCGATACGGTTGCCCGTATACATGCTTTCCAAGCATGCGCCTTCAGCCACTCGGCCACCTCTCCTTTACTATCTTCCTCTTGAGCCCAAAAATGGCTTGCCAAATTAATAAATTTAATGTCTAAAGTCATTAGAATTATATATTAATCCTTTTCCTTCAAGAAATCTCTCCTCGAATATTCTCATCTAAGTAGCTTCTTTTTTCAGCATCAGTTAATTCCTCACAAGATAATAGATACATTAATTTGGTAATTGCTGCCTCGAATGTCATATCTTTTCCACTAATTACTCCCGCTTGTTCCAAATGAACACCCGTTTCGTATTTACTTTGAATTACACTCCCTGTTGTACATTGAGTAATATTTAAAACAATCACACCTCTATTGTTCAACAGCCCTATTTCTTCTGCAAACCAAGTGTCGGAGGGGACATTCCCACTTCCAAAGGTTTCAATTATTAACCCTTTCAAGTTTGGGATATTCGCAATTGCATGAAAAACATCTCTTCGCATCCCCGGAAATATTTTAATTGACGCAACATCATCAATGATGTTTTTTCTAGCAATGAGTTTTTTATCCTCCCATCCTCGAATTGCAAAACGGTTATACTTGATATGAACCCCTGCCTCTGCTAACAAAGGATAATTTGGCGATCGAAAGGCTTCAAAGTTTTCGGCACTTATTTTTGTGGTTCGATTTCCTCTGTATAATGAGTATTCAAAATAAAGGGCAACTTCGGGAACAATCGGCCTGCCATTTTCCATTGCTGATGCGATTTCTATGGAGGTAATCAAATTCTCTTTACCATCGGTTCTAATTTTACGTATTGGCAATTGGCTTCCTGTAAATATGATAGGCTTGTTTACATTTTCCAGTAAAAAACTGATCGCTGACGCAGAATAAGCCATAGTATCAGAACCGTGCATGATTACAAAACCATCGTAAGAATCATAATTCATTTCTAATATTTCCAAAAGCTCTTTCCAAACAGCAATATTCATGTTAGATGAATCAATTGCCTTTTTTAGTGACTGCACTGTTATGTTGCAATCAAACTTCTTTAATTCCGGGATTTCTTTTTCCAGTTGAGTAAAGTCAATGGGATGTAAAGACCCCGTTTCAACGTCTTCAACCATGCCGATTGTGCCACCAGTATAAATTAATAATAACTCTGTTCCTTTACTCATGGTTGAAAGATTTCAAGTGCATTCTTTGTTGTTATTTCTGCAACCTTGGCAACAGAAACCTCAAATATATCGGAAATTTTATCTGCTACATTTAATAAATAAGCACTTTCATTCCGTTTTCCTCGAAAAGGAGTAGGAGCTAGATATGGAGCATCTGTTTCTAAAACAATATCGTCTAACGTCAATTCTTTAACTACTTTGTCTAGCCCTGAATTCTTAAACGTTACAACACCGCCAATACCTAAATTAAACCCTCCGTAATTTAAAATGTGACGCGCCTGCTCTAACGTTCCCGTAAAGCAATGAAAAACACCTCTCATGTTTTCATCATTCTCATCGTCCATAATTGTTAATATCTCTTCAAAAGCGTCCCTGCAATGAACGTCAATTGGAAGGTTCAGTTGTTTCGCCCATTGTATTTGCTTGCGGAATGCTATTTCTTGTTCCTTTTGGAAACTCTTGTCCCAATACAAATCCATCCCTATTTCTCCAACTGCGATGTATTTATTAGTCTGTAACTCCTGTTCTACTATCGCTAACTCTTCTTCCACAGTTGAGCCAACAGAACATGGATGTAAACCCATCATTGCTAAACAATTATTAGGGTATTTGTTTACAAGCAGTTTCATCCCCTCGATTGAAGTAGAATCTATGTTCGGCATAAAAAACTGTTGAACCCCTGCCTCAATTGCAGCTTGAATTCTTTCTTCTCTATCCTCATCAAATTTTTCAGAGTATAAGTGAGTATGAGTATCTATTAAATGCATTTCTCAAAAGTAGGTTTTAGATTGTTTTCAATGGATTGTATTGAGGTATTGAAACCATCTAATGAAATTCGTTTATTTTGCCTCTGTGAATACTACTGTCAAAATATTAATTATTCGCTTCAGTTCAATTGGTGATATTGTTCTTACTACTCCGGTAATTCGATGCTTAAATAAACAATTAGAAGGAGAAGTTGAAATTCACTACCTTACTAAGAGTAGTTATAAAATCCTACTCGAAAACAATCCCTACGTAACTAAGATTCATTCCATTGAAAAAAGTATAAATGAGGTAATAAAGGAGTTGCAAAATGAGCAATTCGATTATATTGTGGACTTACATAAGAGTTTGCGCTCTAGTAGGGTAAAACGAAAAATAGAAGGGCTTTCTTTTTCTTTCGATAAACTCAATTGGCAGAAATGGTTATTGGTAAATTTCAAGATAAATCGAATGCCAAAAATTCACATTGTTGATCGATACTTGCAATCTGTTAAAGCATTAGGTGTTAAAAACGATGAAAAAGGACTCGATTACTTTCTACCAGAAGGGATCGAGGAAGAACAGCTTCTTCCAGAAGGTTTTCCTAAAACGTATGTAGCTATAGTGCTTGGAGCCACTCATGCAACCAAACGTCTTCCCGACAGTAAGTTCAGAGATTTAGTGACTGCCATAAAACAACCAATCGTTTTAATCGGAGGAAAGGAAGACACCCATCTTGGCACTAACATTGGAGAAATAGATTCGAAGAAGATTTTCAATGCAGCAGGTAAAATGACTTTGAATGAATCTGCTGTATTACTAAAGCAAGCTTCTGCAGTTATCACTCACGATACAGGAATGATGCACATTGCCGCTGCATTTCAGAAAAAAATTATTTCAATTTGGGGAAATACGGTGCCCAACTTTGGCATGTATCCTTACCTCAATAAAGAAAACAGAAGCACATTCAAGGTAATTGAAAATAACAAACTAAATTGTCGCCCTTGCTCTAAAATTGGATTCGACAAGTGTCCAAAAGGGCATTTTAAGTGCATGAATGACATAAATCTTCAAGAAGTTTACACTACACCTTAACCAAAAAGCGCCTTTAGCTCAGTTGCTGCTTCGGGTTTCATTTTACCAGCAAGGATTAAACTTAATTGCCTTCTTCTTAGGGCTCCGGCATACCTTTCCTTCTCTAAATCGGTTTCTGCTATTAACTCAGGGACCTCTATGGGGCTGCCGTTCTGATCTACAGCAACAAAAGTATAAATGGCCTCATTTGATTTTTCCTTTGTTCCGTTTGGCAAATCGATATACACATCTAAGTAAACTTCCATGGAAGATGTAAATGCTCTAGAAATTTTTGCTTCAATGGTAACAATATCCCCCAGCTTAATTGGCTGATTAAATGACACGTGATTTACAGATGCTGTAACCACAACGCGTCTTGAGTGACGTTGAGCTGAGATACCTGCAGTTATGTCCATCCAGCTTAATAGTTGCCCTCCCATAAGATTTGTCAAAACATTGGTGTCGTTTGGTAAAACAATTTTAGATGTTTGGGCAAATGTTTCTGCTGCGATTCTAGCTTTCATATCTTTATTTTTGAGCAAGCAAAAGTTCGTAAGATGGAGAAATATTGTTCCTGTAAAACTGTTTTTCGACTAAAACTGTTTAGCTAGTAGCCAAGCAGCTTTATTTTCATTCGATTTAATTTTTGAAAGTAGGGCCCTTGCATCGCTGTCTGATACAAAGCTACCAAAGCTAACAGCATGATAATTTTTAAACTTCCCCAATAATCGGGCATCGTAACCCTTGTTAATTAGATTTTTAACTAATCTTTCAGCATTACGTTTATTCGAAAAACACCCACCCATTACATGATACCTTAGGTCTTGTTTTAATTTTGCATTGTCAACTTTGGTATTGTCAACTTTTGGCTCCACCTCTTCAGTTCTGTTATCTACCCATATATTAGTTGTTTCTACAAGGGAAATGGTATATTGAAAAATACCTTTCGCCAGTTTTAACTCATCTGCTTTACCATTGAACTCCTTAAAATCAGTTGCTTTTCGCTCCTCGAACAAGGAAGCCCCTTTATCTATATTGAATAAATTAGAATACTGAACAGTAGATGTATCTACTACATTATACTGCAAATTCAAAAAATAGGCTCCGACAAATAAAACTAGGAGCATTGCTGCCGCTGGCCAAAAGATAGAACGTCGTTTCTTCTCTCCCACTTTAGCAATCGGAATAACTTTTTTAATCTCTTTCTGAATTCGCTCTTCTGCTCCTGCCCTAAATATAGGCTGCAATCTCATGGAACCTAATCCAAAAGAATCCAAAAGAAAATCATTCTTTTCTTCCGCAATAAATTGAATGTTTCGTTCTGGATCTAAAAATAGAGTCCCAACTTTTTCAATTTTAATCTTATCTCCATTATTTAACCCTTCTATCGACTGATCCACAAAAGCTTTAATTAATTCGTTTGCTTCACTATAACTAAAGCTTTGCTTCTGAGCAATACGGTTGCTTAGCAAACCATCATTACTTTTCAAATTCTTATTAAAAGAAATTTGCTTCGACGGTGGTGTGATTTTATGCTGAATCGGTTGAATCTTTGCTGAAGCATAATTGGCTACAAATCCTCCAAAATCAGGAATTACCACACAGTCATAGCTGTAAAGTAAATCAGAAATATACACGTCAATCTTGATGTTTTGCATAGAATGCTAAGGTATTTAAAAATAGAGAAGGATGAATGATGAATGCCCAGTTTTTATTAAATTATTTTTTCAGTTCCTGGTTTCTTGGTTAACCATCTCTATCAATTAAGTCCCAATTTCATCAGTTCTTGTAAATCCTCTGGAGTGTCTATTGAAAAGGCCTCTTCTTCGGTAATTGCGGTCTTTATTCGATATCCACTTTCAATCCAGCGCAGTTGTTCCAGGTTTTCGGCTTTTTCCAACCTGCTTGGTTTCAAATTACAAATTTCTTTGAGCGTTTCAATTCGGTATGCATACATGCCAATATGTTTATAAAAATTGAATACTTCATTCCATTGATCTTTTCCTACGCCTCTTAAGTAAGGAATGCATTGACGACTAAAAAGAATTGCAAAATCATCATCATCAAGTACAACTTTAGGTTTATTTGGATCCCACAGAGTCTTGGCGTCTTCTATTAGTTTAACCAGAGTTGCTATTTCGGTGTTTTCTTGCGTAAAACAGCTTAAAATTAAATCAATTTGGGTAGGTGAAATGAAAGGTTCGTCACCTTGAATATTCACCACCACGTCAAAATCAATTCCCATTTTAAGAGCAGCTTCCAAACATCTATCTGTTCCACTTTGATGATTTTCAGATGTCATTACCACTTCTCCACCAAAAGCTTGAATAACATCAAAAATTCGTTGGTCGTCAGTTGCGACGACAACATAATCCAACGCAGTTGACTTTTTTACTTGTTCGTAAACCCTTTGAATAATAGATTTGCCTTTGATTTCTACTAAAGGCTTAGCAGGAAATCTTGTGGAAGCATATCTTGCAGGAATTATTCCAATTGAGCGCATGTTTCAATACTTTTTACGAATGTAATAACAATTTCCCTGAAATCCTTGAATGAAGAAGAGTTAAAATATCAAATTACAATTACCCTTTTAGACGGAATTGGGGCAATAGGAGCGAAGAAATTAATTGCCTATTGTGCCGGCGCAGAAGCTGTGTTTAAAGAAAAAAGGAGCGCTTCTTAAAATACCAAACATTGGCAAAAAAGCGGCAAATACCATTTCGAAATCTAATGTTTTTACGGAAGCAGAATAGAAAATTAAATTTATTCAAAAGAACGGAGTCGAAGCTCATTTCTTTCTCAACAAATCTTACCCTCAGCGATTATTGCATTGTGGAGATGGAGCGGTTATTCTTTATTTAAAAGGGAACATGAATTTGAATAGTCAAAAAGTTGTAAATATCGTTGGCACGCGAAAGCTACCCTAAAAGGAAAGGCCTTCACAGAAAAGTTAGTTGAGGAATTAGCACCGCATAAGCCTATTGTTTTAAGTGGTCTAGCATACGGAATAGACATATGTGCGCACAAAGCTGCCTTAAAAAACAAGCTGTCTAAAATCGGGGTCTTAGCCTATGGCTTAGATGACATCTATCCAAAGGCACATTTCTCAACTGCAGAAAAAATGCTTCAACATGGAGCCCTGATTTCAGATTACAAAAGCAGAACAAAACTATTCCCAACTCAATTTGCTGAACGAAATAGAATAGTTGCCGTTATGGCAGATGTTATTGTCGTAATTGAGTCTTCAGAAAAAGGAGGCTATATAATTACTGCCGATTTAGGTAATGGATATAATCGAGATGTTTTCGACGTTCCTGGAAGACCGGACGATAGTCAATTAGTTGGATGCAACCGACTCATCAAGCAAAACAAGGCGGCCTTAATAGAGTCGGCTAAAGATATTGAATACATTATGGGATGGGAAAAATCCGCAGATTCTCTTTTAAATAGTCAAGTCCCCCTTTTTGTTGACCTGTCACCGGAATAACAAAATATTTTCGGCGAATTAAAAAATGGAGAAGCAAGGGTGTTAGACGACATTAGTTTAAATGCTAAAGTCCCCATGAGAAAACGGCATCTACCTTGTTATCTTTATAGTTTAAAGGTGTTACTCGATCTCTTCCAGGCAAAATATATCAAATAATTTAGTTAATAAACGAAATTATCAGTCGTTTCCCTTGAGATTTTAAAAACATGAAGAAAGCATCCCTTAATCAACTAATTCAACAAGGTAAAGTGCTATTTATAAAAGCACTTATTCACATCACCCCGCATTCATTTTTTGACCCATTTTAGCAAGCAATTACTCTATATATTGAGTTGTAATAACGACTAATTAAATTATTTACATTTGCCCCTAGAAATTAACGGAAATAATATAATTCTATCCCATAATGAGTAAAACAGGAAATGCCACTATTGACAAGAAAATCAATGATTTCTTGGCAAATGTTGAGGCTAGAAACGGCCATGAGCCAGAATTTTTGCAAGCTGTTGAAGAGGTTGCAGAAACAGTAATCCCATTTATTGAAGACCATCCAGAATACCAAAAAGGAAAGCTTTTGGAAAGGATGGTTGAACCAGAAAGAGTTTTGATATTCAGAGTGCCTTGGATAGATGACAAAGGAGAGGTTCAGATTAATAGAGGATTTAGAATCCAGATGAACTCTGCAATCGGCCCTTATAAAGGCGGTTTACGTTTTCATCCTACTGTTACGTTAAGTGTTTTAAAGTTTTTAGCGTTTGAACAAGTTTTCAAAAACAGCTTAACTACTTTGCCTATGGGCGGGGGCAAAGGTGGCTCAGACTTTGACCCAAAAGGAAAGTCTGATAACGAAGTAATGAAATTTTGTCAAAGCTTTATGACTGAACTTCAAAGACACATTGGCGCTGACACAGATGTACCTGCAGGAGATATTGGAGTTGGAGGAAGAGAAATAGGATTCCTATTTGGTCAATATAAAAGATTAAGAAATGAGTTTACTGGTATTTTGACCGGTAAAGGAAGATCGTTTGGTGGTTCTTTAATTAGACCGGAAGCAACCGGTTATGGAACAGTATACTTTGCCAAAGAAATGCTAAAAACAAAAGGTGATAGCTTCAAAGGTAAAACAGTTGTAATTTCTGGTTCAGGAAATGTTGCTCAATATGCCTGCGAAAAGGCTACTGAATTAGGTGCAAAAGTAATCACCATGTCTGATTCAGGCGGATACATTGTAGATAAGAATGGTATTGACGCTAAAAAGTTAGCTTGGATTATGGATTTGAAAAATGCCCGTAGAGGTAGAATTTCTGAATATACTTCGGAATTTAGCGGTTCAACTTATCATGAAAGGAAAACTCCCTGGAACGAGAAGTGCGATGTTGCTTTGCCATGTGCTACGCAAAATGAATTGCATGAAGAAGATGCTACAACATTAGTGGCTAATGGATGTATGTGTGTTGCTGAAGGCGCAAACATGCCATCTACGCCAAAAGCAGTTGAAGTATTTTTAAGCAAGAAAATATTCTTCGCTCCTGGAAAAGCATCAAATGCAGGAGGTGTTGCTACATCAGGGTTAGAAATGAGTCAAAACTCATTAAGACTTTCTTGGACGTCCGAAGAAGTAGATGAAAAGCTTCATGGAATTATGGTTTCAATTCATGAATCTGCAGCGAAATACGGTAAAGAAGGTGACTTTACCAACTACGTAAAAGGTGCAAATATTGCAGGTTTTGTGAAAGTTGCAGATGCTATGATTGCACAAGGTGTAGTTTAATCATATAGAACAGCTTTTAAAAAGCCCCTAGCTAAAAAATAGCTAGGGGTTTTTTTTATTTCTATTTTCCCCCTCTCTGCATGTTGGGTTTCAAAGTAAACTTTTTGTAAAATTTATCTATGTGGTCTGCAGCCTCATCCACCGCATCCGCAAGAAAGAACAAATCCATATCTACAGCATTAATATTATTGTTTGTTTTGAAAAGTGTTTCTTCTATCCAACTCAATAATCCACCCCAAAAGCTTTTACTCATTAAAACTATAGGAAACTTAGCACTCTTATTGGTCTGAATTAAGATCAAAGCTTCAAAAAATTCATCTAAAGTGCCAAACCATCCTGGAAGAACCACGAATCCTTGAGCATACTTTACAAACATTAATTTTCTCGTAAAGAAATAGTTAAAGTCCAAGTTTTTATCCGGGTTGATATATTCATTGTGAGACTATTCAAATGGTAAATTAATGTTCAACCCGATTGATTTACCTCCGGCTCTATGAGCCCCTTTGTTTGCCGCTTCCATTATTCCGGGGCCCCACCGTTAATAACTCCATACCCTTTCTTGTAAATTATATGTGCTAGTTCATCTGCAATTTTATAATACTTGTGATCAGGTTTAGTTCTCGCCGAACCAAAAATTGATACAGAAGGACCTATTTCCGACAGTTTTTCAAATCCCGTTACAAACTCTGACATGGTTTTAAATACCACCCAAGAGTCGTTACTTTTAATTTCACTCAACTCTTTCTCTTCAAATTTTTCAATGATTCGCTTATCGTCCATCTTCTAGTTCTTTTTTAAGGTACCGTGCCGTATGACTTTCTTTATTCTTCGCTACTTGCTCTGGAGTCCCTTTTGCCATTATAGTTCCGCCATTTTTTCCTCCTTCAGGACCCAAATCAACAATATAATCTGAGACTTTAATCATATCCAAATTATGCTCAATAATAAGGACAGTATTTCCTAAATCTGCTAATTTATTTAGGACTTTAAGAAGGATTCTAATGTCTTCAAAATGTAACCCAGTAGTCGGTTCGTCCAATATGTAAAATGTATTTCCAGTATTCTTCTTCGCTAGCTCTGTCGCCAGTTTTACTCTTTGAGCTTCACCGCCAGAAAGTGTGGTTGAGGCTTGACCCAGATGAATATAACCCAACCCCACTTCTTGCAGTGTTTTTATTTTTAGTAGGATAGAAGGGATGTGTTCAAAAAAATCTACTGCCTGATTAACAGTCATGTTTAAAATATCTGAAATAGACTTGCTTTTATACCTTACCTCTAAGGTTTCTCGATTGTAGCGCCGACCTCTGCATTCCGAGCATTCAACATAAACATCAGGCAAAAAATTCATTTCGATGGTTTGAACACCAGCTCCTTGGCATGTTTCGCAGCGTCCACCTTTTACATTAAACGAAAATCTTCCTAGTTTATACCCTCTAATCTTCGCTTCCGGCATATTCGCAAAAAGTTTTCTGATATCAGTAAAGACGTTCGTGTATGTTGCGGGATTTGACCTTGGCGTTCTCCCAATAGGTGATTGGTCTATTTCAATAATTTTGTCCAACTGCTCTATCCCTTTTACCGCCTTATACGGCATTGGAGTGCGTTTGCCGTTATAGATGTAGTTGTTTATTATGGGGTATAGTGTTGCGTCAATTAATGTGGACTTCCCACTTCCTGAAACTCCAGTAACACAAATCATTTTACCCAAGGGAAGTTTCAAATCAACCTGCTTAAGGTTGTTTCCTGAGGCTCCTTTTAACTCAATAAATTGTCCATTCCCTTTTCTCCTTTTCTTTGGAATTTCAATTTTAACCTCGTTTTTTAAATATTGAGCTGTAATAGAATTCCCTTTTAACACCTCTTCGGGAGTGCCCTTTTCGACAATTTTACCACCGTGCACCCCGGCTTTAGGTCCAATATCAATTATATAATCAGAAGCAAGCATTATATCTTTGTCGTGCTCTACAACAATGATTGAATTCCCTATATCTCTTAAATTTTGCAGTGCTTCAATTAGTTGATTATTATCTCTTTGATGCAAGCCGATACTAGGCTCGTCTAAAATATACAAGACCCCAACTAACTGAGAACCTATCTGAGTCGCCAGTCGAATGCGCTGCGCTTCGCCTCCCGATAATGTTTTTGCACTTCTATTTAAAGATAGATACGTTAGCCCTATGTCTAATAAAAATTGAATTCTTGTTCGAATCTCCTTTAATATATCTCTTGCGATAACTAATTCTCGTTTTGTGTAATAACCCTCAACTCCCTGAAACCAACCTGCCAACTCATCAATGTCCATACCTGACAAGTTTGCAATACTTTTATCTCCAATTTTAAAAAATAGGGATTGTTTCTTCAATCGAGATCCAGCACAAGCATCACAAGCTACTTTGTTCATAAATTGTTCAGCCCATTTTCCTAATTGCTTACCCTTGTTCTCCTCATATTGACTGTTTATAAATGACGTTACTCCTTCAAACTCAAAAGAGTATTTTGAAGAACTATTCCCAATCTTTTCCACAACAGTTATGGGTGAATTCGTTCCGTGCAAAATGGTACTTAAAACCTCTTCTGTTAAATCTTGAATCGGGGTAGTTAACTTAAAATCAAAATGATTTAATATAATTTCAACTTGCTTAAAAATCCACTTATTTGAATAATCTCCTAAAGGAAGTAATCCGCCTGCTTTAATAGATTTTTTTTCATCCGGAATAATTTTTTCCCGGCTCACTTCAGCTACTTCTCCTAAACCATTGCATTTTTTACATGCCCCATAGGGTGAATTAAATGAAAACGTATTAGGAGCTGGGTCATCGTAAGAGATCCCACTAGTTGGGCACATTAAGTTGCGGCTAAAGAATCTTGGATCATCTTTTTCTTTGCCCTTTTCAATTACCATTAAAACTCCTTTACCATGCTTCATTGCTAATGCAATAGCATTAGTAATTCTAGTTTTATCCTCTGTATTAACTTGTATTCTATCTACTACAATTTCAATATCGTGCGTTTTATAACGGTCAACTTGCATATTGCGAGATATATCAACTATAACTCCATCTATCCTAACCTTCAAAAATCCTTGTTTAAGAATATTTTTAAATAATTCCTTGTAGTGACCCTTTCGAGCCTTAATAATTGGAGCTAATATGGTAATTGCTTCTCCTTCAAACTCTTTTAAAATTAGATTTAGAATCTCCTTATCAGAGTATTTAATCATTTTATCTCCTGTTATATAGGAGTACGCCGTCGCTGTTTTTGAAAATAACAGACGTAGAAAGTCATAAATCTCCGTAATGGTACCTACAGTAGAGCGAGGATTTTTACTTACTGTCTTTTGCTCGATAGAAATAACCGGACTCAATCCGTTAATCTTATCAACATCTGGTCGCTCAAGTGTTCCTAAAAATTGCCGAGCATATGATGCAAAACTTTCAACATATCGACGCTGACCTTCAGCATATATGGTGTCGAAGGCAAGTGAAGACTTGCCACTCCCACTGAGGCCTGTGATTACAACCAGTTTCTCTCTTGGGATTTTTAATGAAATATTTTTTAGATTGTGAACTCTTGCTCCCTCAATTTGAAGGGGCTCGACTGTTTCAAATACTTCTTTGCCCATACTTCTTACAATTATTTAAATATCAGCAAAAAATTAAATTTGTTATTAGTTTAACTCGTAATACGTATTTGTTGGTAACTTAATTTCATAACTAGTTCTTGCATAGTTATTTAAATAAGATTCCCTTAACCAAGGATTAAAATGTTTCAATATTTTATAGCTAATATTATGCTGCTTTGCAAAATCAGCGAAACTAGTAACTGTTGAATCTACGGCAACAGTTTTGTAATCCAATGTTGAGTATAAATCTGCTTTTCGAATATTAAACCCATATTTTTTAGGATTCTCAAAGATGTTTTTCACTGCCAATATTCTAAAAACATATCTTCCTGTTTCTTCCACAACCAACAAATCAAAATAATTCTTCGCTTGCTGTCGAACCAGTTCCTTTGAAATTCTGCCCTTCCCGGCATTGTAGGATGCGGCAACTAAAGCCCAATCTCCATAAACATCAAAAGCATCTTTTAAATAATGACAAGCAGCTTTAGTAGCCTTTTCTAAATGGTATCGCTCGTCTACTTCGCCATTTATTTGTAATCCATATTCTTTCCCTGTGGCCTTCATAAATTGCCAATACCCTGCAGCTCCAGCCGGAGATACTATATTTTGTAACCCACTTTCTATTAAAGCTAAATATTTGAAATCGTCTGGTATCCCATTCATTTTCAAGATAGGCTCTATTACCGGAAACCAACGGTTTGCCTTTTTAAAGTATAAAATTGTATTAGAATGAAAGTAGGTGTTTGAATGGATTTCACGATCTAACCTTTCATATACTTCCGGCTCTTCTAAAGGGACTTTTGTCCCGGCAAACTGAATTTCTGTAGGTGGGCGCAAAGAGAAAATTTGATAATCTTCCTCCATTTTGGACTGATGAGTATTCTCCTCTTGCTCTGTATTAATGGAAAAAGTGAACAATTGAATTAACCCAAAAAGAGCTAGAGGGATTAACAGTAAATTAATTGACTTCAGGGGTTTGTTTTGCTTCTTCATCTTCTTTTGGTTCTTTTCCAAACAACTTTGGTTTGGTAGTTAAATATAATGAAACAAAAACCAGTGCGGCATACAATCCAAATAGAATTGTAAACAAGTGTGTCCAGTTTTTAATGGATAAGGCTATCAACAACACTACAGAAGAGAATATTCCTAAACCCGCTACTAATAGGCCCACAGACTGATCAGATAGCCCTAAGTATGACAAATGATGCGTGGTGTGGTCCTTTCCTCCAACGAAAGGAGACTTCCCATTAGAAATTCTATTGATGACGACGCTTATCGTGTCAGATAAGGGAACGATGAAGGCTAGAATAGGGAGAATAAATTGTCGAGCGGTTGCAGGATATTCAACTGCTGAGTGATTCCACAAAAGCTTAATAGAAAGTGCCGCTAAGACCACTCCTAGAAACTGACTACCCGTATCGCCCATGTACATTTTTGACGGATGCCAATTGAAGAACAAAAATCCTAATAATACTCCAATCAATCCTACAACTAAGACGAAATAGGATGATTCAAAAGTTTTGTTAAATACAATTGCAGTTAACATACCGATTAAAGCAAAAATGGAGGCGATTGTCGTAATCCCATCCATATTGTCCAACATATTAATAGAGTTCATTAAACCCACCACCCAAAGGAATGTGATTGCATAATTGAGCCACTCTACCTCAAATACACAAATTGAATTTCCCGTTGCTATTAATGTTATGGCGCATAGTGCTTGTGCAATTGACTTTAATGTAGCGTTCGTATTAAAAGCATCGTCTGCTAATCCCACTAAAAACCCTAAACAGGCGGCTATAACGATCCCTATCAACTTGAGATCGATTGGAGTGTACTGATTAGGAAAGAAAATCTGATATTGAGAAAGTACAAGTAAAAAAACGATAAAAAACGAAATACCTCCAAAAGCTGGCTTAGATGCTGAATTCCATCTAATCGCCTTGTCGTCTATATCCCGAATGCCCAAATTCTTGGAAAACTTTAAGAAAATTCTATTAATCAAAAAGCTAAATAATAAACTTCCCAAAAAAAGGCACGAAATTTTCAGAATAAAAACCTCACTTTCCATGCTTAAAATCTAAATTGAGTATTTAGCTCCTTAAAACTTGGAGCAATTTGATCTTTTTCTGAAACGATTGGATTCTTTACATCCCAATCTATACCCAACTGTTGATCGTTCCATTTTATTGACCCTTCAGCATCCTTGTTGAAACCCTCAGTGCATTTATACGAGAAAATTGTGTTATCCTCTAATGTTTTAAACCCATGTGCAAAACCAGGAGGGATATAAAATTGAGTTTTGTTTTTTTCAGATAAAATAATTGAATAATGTTGCCCGTAGGTTGGAGAGTTTTTCCGAATATCCACCGCAACATCTAAGACAGCTCCTCGAACTACGAATACTAACTTCCCTTGTGCGAATGGCGGATTTTGAAAATGAAGCCCGCGTAATACATCTTTTGAAGATTTTGAAAGATTATCTTGAACGAATTTAGCCTGCAGTGCTACTTGTTCGAATTTTTTGGCATTAAATGTCTCGAAAAAATAACCTCGGTCATCTTCAAAAACAGCCGGGCGTATTACCAATAATCCCTCAATTTCTACTTTTCCCACCTCCATTTCACTTTCTCTTAAAAAATTTCCCCAACCCCTTCGACTCTTTTAATTCGTCATCGTAATAGCCATAGCCGTAGCCGTAGCCATAACCATAACCATAACTTCTTTTTTTAGAGTCAACTCCATTCAAAACAATGGAAAGTTTTGATATCCCGTTTTCGTTCACTAATCTATCTACGTTGTGAACAAAGTTTTTACGCGAATATTCAGATCTAAAAATATATAATGGGTAGTCAGCATTTTTAATCACTTCAATACCATCCGTAACAAGTCCAACAGGAGGGTTATCAACGATAATCAGGTCATATTCTAATTTTAATGTATCTAAAACCTCTTTTAATTTCGAATTCAGAATCAATTCTGAAGGATTTGGTGGCACAGGTCCAGCAGTAATAAAATCTAAATTTTCTTGATCGCTGTTATGTAAACAAGATTTAACCTCGTCCTTCCCAATTAAAATAGTGCTCATCCCCTTTATGTTTTCTACATCAAACCCTTTGTGAATTTTAGGTTTTCTCATGTCTAAGTCTAGAATGATAACTTTTTTTCCACTAAATGCAATAATACCACCCAGATTAATTGCAATAAACGTTTTTCCCTCTCCTGAAACCGTAGAGGTAACTGCCATTACTTTAGGCCCTTTTTGAGCCGCTAGAAATTCAAGATTCGTACGGATTAATCGAAAAGATTCTGCTATTAAAGACTTTGGGTTCTTGTTGACTACTAATTGTGAAAGGGGCATGTCTTTATGATATTTAGGAATTATTCCTAAAACCCCAAAATTAGATTGTGCATGCTTGGTGATTTCCGTAATAGATGTAATTTGGTTATGAAGTAAATATTTAATTACAACAAAAAACAAACTCAATAAAATACCTGTCAACAAAAACCCTAGCAGTACAACATTTTTCTGAGGAGATATCGGAAGATTTGATATAGTTGCAACCCTTAAATCGTTAACATCTGAAACGAACCCTTGTTGCGAAATGGTATACTCAGTCTTTTTTTCTATAAGTAAAGTATAAAACTTCTCATTTATATCATAATTCCTTTTTTTTCTAACCAACTCAATTTCTTGGTCGGGCACTTCAAAAAATTCTGCCTCTAAGTCCTTGATAGTTTTTTCAATATTATTACTTCGCTCTTCAATTTTTCTCATCATTGAAGACAAACTATTTACAATTAATTTTTTTTGTATATCAATCTTATAATCAATCTCCTTTACGGGAGCAGTGCCTTCTTTGGAAGAATAAAGTTTATTCTGACGTTCCAATAACAGCCCATTTAATGAGGTAATTAGGGATTCAATTCCTCCTTCATAATTACTCCCAACTAAAATTGGTAATAATTCGTACACATCAATGTCTTCTCCTTTTTTATCAATCTCTTTTCGTATCTGCTCTAATACCGAATATTGAAGTTCCAGGTCGACTGATGTTTCATCTAGCTGATTTAATCGATCAGCTATTACGCTACTAAACCCTCCGACTTCTGTAAGATTATTTTCTCGTTTAAAGCTTGAAATATCTTTTTCTGAACGCGTTTGTTCCTCATAGACCAATGATATCTGAGCATTTAGGAAGTCTACTATTTGCTTAGAACTTTGTTTTTTTCGCTCAACGTTATAAAATTTAAACTCCTCTATCAATTGAATAACCTCTTCTTTTGCTTTTAGTGAGTTATTCTCTTGAACACTTATAGAAACAGTTTTTGCACTCGGATTAAGTATAATTACATTAACTTTTGACATTAGCTCCTTTGAGAGAGCATCTAAATTGTTAATTACAAAATAATACCCTGTCGGATTTACTGAGCTTATATTTTCGCTAATGACATTAAAATTCGTCACATTAACTTTAATTGTAGCAAAAGGAAGTTGCACAAAATCACCAAATTTAATTTGCTTTTCAACTCTATTTTTGTCATTGCCCCAAGTAATAATTCCATCTTGGGCAGTAAAAAATTTAATGTCCACTTTAGTGGAATTTAAGGTGCTGTCTTTAGAAAAAACTTCCACCTTAAACGGTGCGGAACGATATAACTCAAAATCTAAAAACTGTCCTTTGTTAAAATAACTGACTTTCAAAGGAAGCTGATTAATTGTATTTTTAGCAATAAGGTTCGATTTCAACAGCTCAATTTCAGCTGAAATCTCATTCGTTTCATAGTAATCGTCAACATTCAAAAGTTGATTGGCCTTGTTTGATTTTTTAATTTGAATTATAGCGTCTGATTGATAAATTGGAGAGGTATACCTCAAGTAAAGAAAACTGCCTAAAACTGAAATACCAATTACAAGGATAACCCACAACAAATTCTTTTTCAAAACATACGCAAACAACCCAAGGTCGAAGGCGGTATTGAAATTACTAAATTGGTCAGAGGCTGCTGTCGAGCCCTTATTGGGATTAGAATATGGAGATTGGGATTCTTGCACTACTGCGGTTGAACTCTATAAATTACAAGGTAAAGGGTTAGTAATCCTGTCAGTAAACTTAGAATTGGCGTAACTTCTCCTAACAATTGTCGCGACGTAACACCAATTGGTTCTACATAAATAATATCATTTGCTTGCAGAATAATATCTGCTTGGCTAATACCTTCTATTGTAGCCAAATCAATTAGATAAACCTCCGGGTCGGCTAAATCTCCTCTGATTAGCTTTATCCGAGCAGCTCTGCCTTCGTTCGCAAGACCTCCAGCCAAGGCCAACGCTTCCAATAATTTAATGTTATTATTTTGTAGGGTTATTACCACCCCATCTCCCCCATTTCCAGGAAAAATTGTTACCCTTCTATTCGTTACATTCAAAAGCAAAAATGGGTCAATAAAAACTTCATCGTATTTTTCCTCGAGAAAATATTCTGCCTCTCGAATGGTCATTCCGTTAACATCAACCCTTCCAATAATTGGTAAGTTAACTTGACCGTCAAACTCTACGATATAAGTAATTCCCTGATTTAATTGTTGAAACATTTGAGCATTGTTCCCTGTAACATCAACTAATTTCATCCCATTATTCGTAAAAAGTCGAAAACTAATGGCATCATTTGCTGCAATTCGATACTCCTCTGTTGTGTCTTTAACTTGAGTGTCGTATTTATAATCCTTCGAAGTTCTAAACATGATACCTGGATTCAAAGGCTTACAAGAAGCTAAAAAGTAACAAGCTACGATGATTCCTAAAATTCTTTTAATCATTTCTGCAGTATCTATTAAACTACAAATCTATTCAATTAATGGTAGTTTCTTGTAAAAATGTTAGCGAAGTAATTCCGTGTACAAATTATTCATCTCACTTACCAAGCGACTGTAATGATACTTTTCATGAACTAACTCCCAACCTCTTTTGCCCATGTTATATCTTTTATATTCATTTTCAATTAGTTGAAGAAGATTAGCGCTAAAAGAATCGCGACAATTTGAAGGTGATAATAAAGCGGTTTCATTAGGAATTACGACATTGCTAACCCCCCCCACTTTAGTAGAAACAATTGGCTTACAAGATGCTTGAGCTTCGATTAGACTAACTGGTGTGCCTTCATTCAAAGAACTTAGTGCAATAATATCTAATCCTGAATTCGCCCAATCCACATCTTTAATCCAAGAAGTAAAATGCACAGTGGCTTTCATTCCTGTTTCGAAATCACCATTTAAAAAGTCTAGGCCTAGCTTTCTCGTGTAAGACTTTAACTCTTCCCTTTCCTCTCCGTCCCCAATTAAGAATGCTCTTATTTTCTTATTCGTCTTGCCAATTACTTGTTTCAAAGAATCTAAAAACAATTTGTGGTTCTTTATAGGCACTAGCCTACCGATTATACCAATTGCAATTTCATCTTCCTCAATATTATACTTTGTTCGAAATGACTTTCTCTTTTCTTCCACATTCTCTTGAAAACGTTTTAAATCAAACCCTAACGGAATCACTTCAACTTTGTCCTCCGAACAAATTCGATACCTTTTAGTTAGTTCCAATTTTTGCCTAAGACTAATAGCAATTATTTTATCCGTTTTTAAGGCTAACGCGCGCTCAATATTTTGATATACTTTAGTTTTAAACTTCCCAAAATATGAGTGAAAAACATGTCCATGAAAGGTATGTACTATTTTTGCCTTGCCGTAGGCTATCCCTGCACTTCTGCCAATTGCTCCGGCTTTTGAAGCATGTGTGTGAATAATATCAGGTTGAAACTCTTTTATTATTTTTTTAATATAACGGTAAGCTTGATGATCATTTGATAAGCCAATATCTCGTTGCATTTCATCGACATAGTGTGCTTTTATTCCAAGGTCATTCAAGATATGCTGCGAACTTTCTTCTGAGCTTTCCTCTCTGCCGCCAATCAACATCGTTTCATATTCAGGAGCCATATATTTAGTTAATAAGGCTGCATTAAATGTTGGGCCTCCTAAATTGAATCTGTTTATTATTCTTAAAACCTTTGGCATTCCTTATTGGTTACTTTGATATTCAGTTAAGCAATGTACTTTTCCCACCAATTATTAAAAACTAAAAGTGCCCAAATGTTAGCTTGGGAGTCTTCAGGATCTGTGGAGTATAATTTTTTCTTCAATTGATTTACGTAAGATAGGTTAAAAAGGTTCTGACTCTTAATAAATTCATCAGACAGTAACTCATTATTAATCAATCCATGTAATTCATTTCGCATCCAGCTACCCAATGGCACCTCAAACCCCTTCTTAGGCCTATTGTATAACATTTCAGGTAATATATCTCTTGCTGCATCTTGGACTATTTTTTTCTTCATTTGCCCGTCAATTTTAAAGTTAGCTGGGATTGAAAATGCAAAATTCATTAATTCATGATCCAAAAAGGGGGTTCTTACTTCTAATCCATTAGCCATCGACATAAGGTCCACTTTCCTCAACATATCACTTTTAAGAACAAAGTTGACATCGGTAAACAAAACATCATTAAAGTCATTACCTTTTGAAAGTACCACTAGTATTTCCTCTTTGCGTTTCAAGTAACTTTCTTTCTGGGGTCTTTTAAGCAAGAGGTTAGAGGCTCCAGCCTCATTCAGCAAGCTGGCCCACAACCAATACCTTTCATCTTTATCTAACGATGATCCTGTAGCAAACTTATCTAACTTTCTAACTAAGTTTCCCAATGACGAATTCCTAGATTTTGGTAATGCTGACCAAACGGGTGATAATTTTTTGACCACCTGTTGCTTTACTCCATTCTGTCTCATCAAAAACTCTCCAGTATGCTTGTGGTACCCCGAAAACATCTCGTCGGCTCCATCGCCTGATAAGGCAACGGATACATACTTCTTTGTTTCTTTGCTTAATGCATTAACAGCTAATGCAGACGAGTCTGCGAATGGCTCGTCAATATAATCCAGCGTTTCATGCAAGCTTGCCAATAGATCAGTCCTTGAAAGTGAAAAGACGTGATGATTTGTTTTAAACTTTTTGGCAACAGCTGCGGCAAAATCAGTTTCATCGAAATGCGGATCATCTTTAAACCCAATGGAAAAAGTTGATAGGTTATCCACCTTTCTTGATGCCAATGCAGTAACTAATGAGGAGTCAATCCCTCCACTTAAAAATGTCCCTAACGGAACATCCGCGACCATTCGGCATTCAATGGACCGATCTAAAATTTCCAAAAATCGCCTCTTTGCTTGCGTATAGCTCAAATCGAAATACTGTGAATCAACTTTTGGATAGTCTATCTGATAAAACGGAATTTTTTGAACTCTATTTTGAGCATCAATCTTTAAATAATGACCAGGTTTCAGCTTTTTCACATCCTTAATCATCGAATGTGGCTCTGGAACATAATTTAATTGCAAGTAGGTATATAATGATGTGTGATCAATCTCTCTCGGTATGTCAAACTCCAAAAGTGCCTTCATCTCAGAAGCAAAGTAGAATACATTTTCCTTTTTGTAGAACAATAATGGTTTTATGCCAAATCTATCTCGAGCTATCAAGCTAGTTTTTTCAAACTTGTCATAAATAACAAAAGCAAAAAACCCATTCAATTTGTTTAAAAACGCAGTGCCATAGCAATCGTACCCATTTAACAATACCTCTGTATCGCTTTCATTATCAAATTTATAGCCTTTTCCAATTAAATCCTCTTTGAGTGTTTTATAATTATAAATTTCCCCATTAAACACAATTGAATAGCGCCCACTCACATCTTCCATTGGCTGGTTAGATGCTGAATTTGTGTCAATAATTGACAGTCGCCGGTGTGCAAGAACAGCAGAGTCATAATTAACAATTCCTTGAGCATCAGGCCCTCTTTTTTCAAGACGTTTAACCGCTATCTCAACCCTAGATTCCTCATCTTTTGAGATTGAATAGTTTGCAATAATTCCCGTAATGCCACACATAACTAATTCTTTTTATTTTGAATTATTCTAAATGCAGCTATAAACCAAGCTGAAATAAGTAATAAGCCTCCTAAAGGAGTTACCAGCCCTAAATATCGTAACCATTCAGCACCTAAAAAGCCTCTCAAATTTAAAAAATAAATAGAAAAACTAAATAGAACTGTCCCAATCACTAATAGATTCAAAAGCAACTTGCTTTTGAATTTGTCTTGAGTTGATAGGAAAAGCATTAATAAGGAATGATACATTTGATATCGAATACCAGTCTCGAAACTTTGCTGCTGCGACTCAGATAATACCTCTTTCAACGCGTGCGCACCGAATGCTCCAATAATAACGGCCGACCCTCCAAAGATAAATCCGCAAAAAAGAAATTTTCTTTTCATCATTCAAAAATAAACATAGCAATTAATACGGCATTCAGCAACCTATACATTTAAATTCAATTAATTTAGGGGTTTACTTATTACATATGAAAAAGATACTTTTAATAGGAGCAGGAAGGTCGACAAGTACTTTAATTAAGTACTTAACAAGCACCGCCAAAAATAATGGATGGCATCTTACAATTGCTGATAGAAATTTTGAGTTTCTAGATAAAGAAATTAAAACTCTCCCTTTTGTTACAACAGAAGTTTTCGACGTAACAAATCAAACTCAAAGAGAGAGTCTTATTAAGGCATCTACTTTAGTTATCTCAATGTTGCCGGCTCACATGCACTTGACCGTAGCTAATAACTGTGTTGATTTCAAAAAACACATGGTTACAGCTTCTTATATTTCTAAAGAAATGCAAAGCCTTGACGAGGCTGCAAAAGAGAATGGGGTAATTATCATCAATGAAATTGGCGTCGACCCAGGAATTGATCATTTGTCAGCAAAAAAGGTGATAGATGAAATTGTTGCTGAAGGCGGAGAGTTAACAGATTTTGAAACATTTACAGGAGGATTGGTTGCTCCGGAAAGTGACAATAACCCTTGGAATTACAAATTTACTTGGAATCCCAGAAACGTAGTTCTTGCTGGTCAGGGAGGAGCAGTAAAATTTATACAAGAGGGTACATATAAATATATTCCATACCATAAGATGTTTCGCAGAACAGAAATAATTGACATTAATGGTTTGGGGAAGTTTGAAGGCTCCGCAAATCGCGATTCGCTAAAATACCGTAAGATATATGGCCTAGTAAATATTCGCACTATGTATAGGGGAACCCTAAGAAGACCTGGATTTTGTCGCGCTTGGGACGCATTTGTGCAATTAGGTGCTACGGATGATTCATACACAATTCCGAACTCAAAAGACTTAACCTTTAGGTCTTTTATCAACTTATTTTTACCCTATAATCCACATGATTCAGTGGAGCTAAAATTTCGTCACTACCTTAACATGGCTCATGACGATATTCAGCTATTTGAGAAATATGAGTGGTTAGACCTATTCAAGGATATTCCTGTTGATCTAGAGAATGCGACTCCTGCTCAAATTTTACAGAAAATTCTAATGCGTAAATGGTCGTTAGCCGATGATGATAAAGACATGATTGTTATGTGGCATAAATTTATTTACATCAAGGAAGGCCAGGTGTTTGAAAAGCACTCTTCTATGGTTGTAAAAGGAGACGATCAGGCCAATACAGCGATGGCCAAAACTGTAGGCTTACCTGTAGGTATAACCGCTAAAAAGATTTTGAATGGCACAATTAATGAGCCTGGAGTTCACATTCCAATAAAAAAATCAATTTATAACCCAATATTAAAAGAGTTAGAAGAATACGGAATTCGTTTTACCGAAAAGGATATTACTTAATCTTTAATTCAAGAACTTTCTCATCTTCAATAAAGGCCTCAAAACCATCATTTATTGAAATCGGTCCGACCCCTTCAGGTGTTCCTGTAAAAATTAAATCCCCAATTTTAAGGGTAAAGAACTGCGAAACATATGCTATAATTGCATCAATTGAGAATAACATATTGGCAGTGTTACCTTGTTGTTTGTTTTCTCCATTTATTTTTAATGAAAAATTCAAATCATCTAAATTTTTAAAGTTTTCCTTTGGAAGAAATCTTCCAACCGGCGCTGAACCATCAAAAGCTTTAGCTCGCTCCCAAGGAAGTCCTTTTTCTTTGCATTCCAACTGTAAGTCCCTTGCTGTAAAATCTATGCCAACTGTAAATTTAGAGTAATATTTGTGTGCGAATCTTTGACTTATATTTTTACCCACTCTGTCTATTTTTACCACTAATTCAGCTTCATAGTGAATTTCTTTAGAAAAATTAGGATAAAAAAATGGCATGCTCTTAGGCAAAAGAGCTGTGTCAGGCTTTAAAAAAACAACAGGCTCTTTTGGAACCGGATTATTTAATTCTTTTGCATGAGCAACATAATTTCTACCAATACAAATAATCTTCATTTATTTTTGATTGAAGGCCCTTAATTTGATCGCTGTCAATACTTTCTTTGTATAGAGGGGAAAGTCGCCGTTCATCATCCATTTATAATAAGATGGATCTTTTTCTAGAACCTGAGAAACAGGGGTCCCTTTATGCTTCCCAAAGTTAAAAACTTCAATATTCTCTTCATTGAATACAATTCGACCCATTAAGTCAGCGTTGTTAGTTCTTTTGGAAAAATCTGACAAAAAATTAACGTTGTTCTCTAGTTCATCATAGCGCTCAATTTGGGCCTCTAAGACTTCATATGTTGCAATATTATCAGCTTCTGCGCTGTGCGCGTTGGTGAGATCTTTTCCGCAATAGAATTTATAAGCAGCCACCAAGGTTCGCTGTTCTAATTTGTGAAAGATATTTTGAACATCAACCAAGTTTCTATTGTCAATCTCAAAATCAACTCCTACTCGAAGAAATTCTTCCGCCAATAGTGGCACATCAAACTTGTTAGAGTTAAATCCAGCCAAGTCACTATTCCCAATGAAAACTGCCAAACTCTTAGCCATAGATTTAAATGTCGGTTCATCCTTAACATCTTCGTCATATATCCCATGAATCTCAGACGAGCCTTTGGGAATTAGCATTTCTGGATTGACTCTTCGGGTTTTAACTTCCTTCTTCCCATCCGGCTGCAACTTTAAAATCGATATTTCAACAATTCGATCTTTAGCTACATCAACTCCTGTGGTTTCTAAATCAAAAAATACTATTGGCTTTTTTAATACTAACCCCATTTTACTTAATAAAGATTCTTACGTACTGATACTTCTCATACGTGCTCTTATTCGAAAGATAATCTCCTTTGTATTCTGGACCAGTAATCAATGTATTAATATCCACAAAATTGTACTGCTCAGGGTTAATTCCTTGTTTAGCAAAAACTTTCTCCAATAACGCCTTAGTATCATACGCTCTCTTTTTTGTGAGAATTGAGTTCGTCTTCCATGTTCTGGTCGGTATCTTCGAAGCACTTGATGTGATAATTATTTTCGCATCCCCTCTTGCTTTTACCAATTCAACTATATCTTGAATGAAGGATACAAACTCTTTGTTTGACTCATTGATGTCCTTCATATTATAACTAAAGAATTTTTGAAAATAGACTACAACATCTTTCAACTCTTCTGTTCGCGGATATGTTTCTTTAAGCAATCCCTCATTCTTATCTAGTGACCTAATGCGCATTCCTTCTTGCGGAACTCCATCTTTCATTAAACTGTTAGTAACATTGGCTACAGCAAGACCCGCCGGCTTAATTTTACTTAACCCTTTCCTTACGAGCACCTGTCGTAACTTAATGTCTTTGTAAATCTCTTGGTAGTTATCTGCAGAACTAACGTAGATGTCGTCTTCATATGTCTCGTAACCGTCTGCCTCATAAACTAAATGGTAACTTTCGTTAGGAGCTAATATAGCTGAAAACTGACCATCCCTTTGTCTAGGATTGTATACCCCCACTAAATCTGCATTTGAATTGTTAGTAATTGTAACCTGAGCTCCTGAAGGAGGCACATAACGGTCAGCAAAAGTAAATTCTCCTCGGTACAATGTTAATGCCATTTCTTCTGCATCAATAAGGTCTAACATATACACGTCTTTTTCTCCATAACCATCCTCTTTGAAAGAAGAAAAATAAGCTCTTTTCCCATCTGGTGTTGTTACAAAAAACACGTCGTCATCAACTGAGTTAATTGGGAAGCCCATATTAATTGGGGTCGTCCAGCCTGTATCAGTTAAAGTGCTGTGCATTATATCATAGCCACCCATACTCTCATGACCATCTGAACTAAAATACAAAGTCTTCCCATCAGGGTGCATAAAAACACCGTCCTCGTTATAAATAGAGTTTAAAATTGGTCCTGCATTTTGAGCAAGGGCCCATGTTCCCGTAGGTAACTTTTTACAAAAGTAAATATCCTTGCCACCAAGGCCTCCTTTTCTATTACTTACAAAATACAATCTTTTGCCATCAGGAGTAATAGTTACATGTGATTCGTATGCTTTTGTATTAATATCAGAGCCTAGTAATTGTGGTTCAGACCACGTCTCATAACCCATAGAGTCCTCTTCCAGCTTACTCTCAAACAATTGCCCATTGCCACTTATATCCTTGTACAAGTAAAGCGTACGACCATCAATTGACAAATTTACGGTTGCTTCATGTCCATCAGTATTAATATTTAGTGGGTAAGGCTCTCCCCAACTTCCATCTTCTTCTTTTAAAGAAACGTAAATATCTTCAAACATCATCCCATCAATAGGATCGTAAATGTTATAGTTAGAACTATCTTGTCTTGGCCTGCGTGAAGTAAAGTAAACCGCACTTTCATCGATTCGAACAATAGGACTATAATCTGGGTAAAACCCATTCAGTCTATTCCCTAAATTAGTCGTTTTAATATTTACTGGGTTTAACAATGCCTTTTGAGCATAGGTCGACATTTTAATACTTTTATCAATTTCAACATATAAAGGATGCTTACTATTAACATACGTTTTAAATTTCTTAAAACTTTCAATGGCCAGTAAAAACTGATACTCATTATGCTGAGCTTTCCCAAGATAAAACCAAACATCTACAGGAGCTTTTTTCTCCCTTGGATCTGAATAACTGTAATTTGGATCTGCCTTTTTTGAGGCGAGTAGCAAAAAGGGGAGTGCTTGTTTTTTATCTTTCTGCGTAAAACTTTTAAAAATAGAATACCCTAAACAGTAATTAATATTCGCATTCTCCTTATCGTTTTCATAAACCTCTCTTAAAATAGGTTCTGCCGATGCGAAGCGGTTTCCTTCCATTAAAAACAAAGCTTCTCCAAACTTTTCCTTATCGTCCATTTGGGCGAACAAGGAAAAACTTGACAGAATGAACAAAGAAGTTAATATGTTGATTTTAAGTTGATTCATCTTTTGCTAAGTTTAATGTCGTAATCCCTACAAATATATTTTATTCATTTTATAATTCCTCATAATTATTCATCAAGGGCTAACAAATGATTGTTAGTGAACTATATTTCTCTGTTCAGATCGAAATCTTCTAAAATTTTTGCAACTTTCTGCACGAAGCTTCCTCCTAAAGAACCATCGACAACCCTATGGTCATAAGACAATGACAAGAACATCATATGACGCACTCCAATTGTGTCTCCAAAAGGTGTTTCGATTACCGCCGGTTTCTTACGAATTGCCCCAACCGCCATTATCGCCACTTGAGGCTGATTGATAATAGGCGTACCCATTACGTTACCAAATGTTCCTACATTCGTAACAGTAAATGTTCCTCCAGACACTTCATCTGGACTCAATTTATTGTTTCTAGCCCTATTCGCTAAATCGTTTACTTTCTTTGAAAGGCCAACCAAATTCATTTGATCCGCATCTCGAATTACAGGAACAATTAAGCTCCCAGAAGGTAATGCGGTTGCCATTCCTAGATTTATATGCTTTCGCTTTATTATCGTTTCCCCACTCACAGAAACATTGATCATTGGCATTTCTTTTATTGCCCTAGCTACAGCTTCCATAATTAAAGGAGTGTAAGTGATTTTTTCTCCCTCGCGTTTTTCGTAACTATTTTTAACCTTGTTTCTCCACATTACCATCTCCGTAACATCAGCTTCAACAAAAGACGTTACGTGAGCCGATGTTTGCTTAGACATTGTCATATGATCCGAAATCATCTTTCGCATCCGGTCCATCTGAATAATTTCGTCACCGTCACCCGTTGGAACCACAACTTGCGCTTTTTGAGCTGCAGCCGCTGCAGTTGTAGCATTCGTATCAGCCTTGAAAGGCAGAGGAGTATTCCCCTTGTTTTCAATATAATTTACCAAATCTTCTTTGGTAATTCGATTGTTTAATCCAGTTCCAGAGATTTGGTCTAACTCCGCACCTGTAATTCCTTCTTTGTCTGCTATACTTCTAACTAGAGGAGATAAAAACTTTCCAGAGGGGGAGTTCTTGGTCAACTCTTCTGTTAACGCCGCAGTTGCAGAATTTTGAATCTCTTCAACAGCTTTTGGAGCTAGTTCTTGAACGACAGATGAAGCAGGAGCTGCTGCACTTGTGTCTCCTTCGATTTCAATTATGGCAATAGTATCTCCAACTTTTACAACACCATCTACTTGAAATAAAATTTTTTTTAGTATGCCTGATTCTGGGGCAGGAATCTCAGAATCTACCTTATCTGTTGCAATTTCTAAAACAGGCTCTTCCGCTTCAATAGCATCACCTTCAGCTTTTAACCATTTGGTAATAGTGGCTTCCGCAACACTTTCACCCATTTTGGGCATTGTCAATTCAATCTCTGCCATAATTATGATTTTATTTTGGTTTTGCAAAGTTAACTAAATTTTACATGATGGTTGGACGACGTTACCTCAACTTAACTCACTTAAAAAGAATTAATTCCTCTCTTTTTACGATATTTATGTTAGATGAAAAAAGTACTTTCCCTTTGTGTTATTCTTTTCTCTCATATTCCTGTGTTCAGGCAAAGCGAGAGATTACTTAGATTTAGTGCAGTCTCTGCAGACAACGATGAAAAAGTATTAGTAAGATGGACTATGGCAGCTGGCTCAACATGTTTAGATGTTAGAGCAGAAAGAAGCAGCGATAACATTAGTTTCCAAGAAGTACACGTTTATCCTGGAGTTTGTAGTAATGAAGATAGTACATAATCCTATTCTTGGATTGATCCAAATCCTCTTCGTCTTAACACATCTTATTACAAACTAAAACTTGATGGAGTTGGTTTTTCTTTAATTCTGAATTTAGTTCGAATTTGGGAAACGATGAAGTTTTACTTTATCCAAATCCCAATGTATGTGTTTTTATTCTTGAATTCACTAATCCAACCAAAGAGAAAGTTAATATATCTCTATTTAAGTATGACGGAACTTTAATTTCTGCAGATTATCCCCTCTCCAGAAATTCATATTCTGGAAATTTTCCTGAATTAAAAATTGGAGTTTATTTCTTAAAGGTCGATTTGCAGAACAATGACTCACGAACCCTTAAAGTATTCATTCGTTAAATTTTCGCTCCAATTAGAAAGTGCCTTTTGTTACCTTTGATGACCAAAAAGGAAAATAATGTACGGAAAAATAAAAGAACACTTAAAAGCCGAACTTTCTGAAATAGAAAAAGCAGGCTTATTTAAAAAAGAAAGAATTATAACTTCTGCTCAGGATGCTGTAATAAAACTAGATAGTGGTCAAGAAGTTCTTAACTTTTGTTCCAACAATTACTTAGGTCTCTCTTCTCACCCAAAAGTTGTAAATGCTGCTAAAGCTGCACTTGATAGTCATGGTTTTGGTATGTCCTCTGTCCGTTTTATTTGTGGTACACAAGACATTCACAAAATGTTAGAAGCTAAGATTGCGGAATTCTGCGGAACAGAAGATACAATTCTGTATGCAGCTGCCTTTGATGCAAATGGTGGAGTTTTCGAACCCTTATTAGGCCCTGAGGATGCCATAATTTCTGACTCACTAAATCACGCTTCAATTATTGATGGAGTCAGACTTTGTAAGGCTGCTCGCTATCGTTATGCAAATAACGATATGGCAGACCTAGAGGAACAGTTAAAGAAAGCGCAAAATCAACGATTTCGAATTATCGTTACTGACGGAGTATTTTCAATGGATGGATATGTAGCCCAATTGGACAAAATATGTGACCTTGCTGAAAATTATGATGCAATGGTTATGGTCGATGATTGCCATTCTCATGGCTTTATAGGTAAAACAGGAAGGGGAACAGCAGAGCATTGCAATGTTTTAGGCAGAGTTGATATAATAACAGGTACACTAGGAAAAGCATTAGGCGGTGCCATGGGAGGATTTACTACTGGTAAAAAGGAAATTATCGAACTGCTTCGCCAGCGTTCTAGACCTTATTTATTTTCTAACTCTTTGGCTCCTGCAATTGTGGTAGGCTCAATTGAAGTTTTAGATTTATTAAAAAAAACTACTGCATTCAGAGACAAGCTAATGGACAATGTAGCTTATTTCAAAGCAGGTGTAAAAGCAGTTGGGTTCGATTTTAAAGATGGTGAGTCAGCCATCGTTCCTATTATGCTATACGATGCTAAGCTTTCTCAAGTTTTTGCTGACAGGTTACTAAAAGAAGGTATCTATGTTATTGGGTTTTTCTACCCGGTCGTACCAAAGGAACAAGCAAGAATAAGAGTTCAACTTTCAGCTGCTCACGATAAAGAACATTTAGATCATGCCATTGCAGCGTTTACTAAAATCGGAAAAGAACTAGGAGTTATAAGTTAGTTGCCATCTATAAGAGCGGAGCATAAAAAACCCCTCGATGAAAAATCATCGAGGGGTTTTTTATGCTCTTGCCTTTGCGTTATTTGACACTAATAGAATTTAGATCTATTGTCTACAACATCAGCTTTTTCTTTCAGCGCATTGTAAACAGCACCATTATCAACTATGGTTGCCATATTTCTAATCTCGTTTTGTCGAATCTCTGCTAAATTAGGTTCTCCTGCGCTTACATTCTTATCTACAGAAACAACAAACACCCCATTGTTTCCTGAAATTGGCTGACTTAACTGACCAGGAGTTAAGCCCCAAGCTGCTCCAACTACTTTTGGCTCCAACCCAATTCCCGGTATAGCAGGACTTGCAAAAGTTACATTTGCATTTTCAACTGCTAATCCTGTTTTTCCTGCAAGCGATCCAATATCACTCGCATCACTTAAATCTGTTTTTAATATTTCCGCTTTCTTTTCTTGTCTTACTAGAAACTCAACTCTGTTTCTTACTTTGCCCAAAGGAGCAATGCCTTCCTCATCAACATTTTCTACAATTGCAACAACAAAAGCTCCTTCCACATCTTTTGCTTCCGAAACATCTCCTTGAGCAGCATCTTGCACCCACCTTGCCAAATCTCTAGAAAGCCCTAAGCCCTCAACTAAGTTGCCATTTTCAGATAGCACAGCAGACCGTTGTTGGAGATTATTCTTCGTCAACTCCTCTCTAAAGGACTCCATATTTGTTACGTTGATTGAAAAACTATTCGCTTGATTAAACAAATCAGCGTAAGTTGCTTTACTTGGTTTAACTTCACGAGTAATTGTTGCAATTTGTATCTTTCTAACCTCTGGTAGTTTCTCAGTTATTTCTATAATATGAAACCCAAATTGTGTTTCTACCTTAGAAAACTCGCCTATATTTGAAGAGAAAGCAGCATCGTTCAATGGCTTTACCATCATTCCTTCTGCAAACCAGTCTAAATCTCCCCCTTTTCCCGCAGAAGCTTTATCGTCAGAAAGTAAAATTAATGAGTCAAAAGAAGTTCCGGATTGCAGTGCAACCATAACACTATCTGCAGTTTTTTCCGCTGCCTCCATCGTTCTGGTTTGAGCTCCGATTAGAATAAGTCTTGCTCTAACAGAATCAGGAGCCATCTTAACGTCTTTCACCTTAGAGATTGACCAAACATTCCCAACTAATTTTGGAGAAGCTACATGCCCAGAATCCTGATCCCAAAGCATAGTATCGACACCAATTGCCGCATTTCCCTTTGAAAAATAAACAGGTATAAAGTTTTGATCAGAATTAGCGTTCACAAAGGTGGAGTCGTTAACGTTTGTTTTAAACTCCTCGTAAATCTTATTCACCCATTGCTCAGCCTCTGCCTGATCTTCCGCAGATGGGACAATTGGAAAGAATGCGTAGGCAATTTTTCTACTCGCCTTTTGCTCATACTCTGAATTTGTTTTGCTGTAAAAATCATAAACTTCTGATTCAGAAACCGCAATAGTAGAATCTTCGATAGACGAATATGCTTTGTAAATGTATTTAAAGGCCATTGCTCCATTATTCTCGTTATATTTTTCTTTCGCAAATGCAGTAGGAGTATAAATACCTTTCTTCACTAAAACATTGTATTTATCCATTCTATGATTTCTTTTCAATGCTGTTTCAAAATCCACCCATTGTGCTTTTGTAGCTTCATCGTTATCAAGATTCTGCAAAAACTGAATTACAGCATTAGCATTAAACTGACCAGTGTTCGGATCACTAAACGCTTGACGAACTCGCGGATGAGGGTTTGACCCGCTAACTAAATCCATCAATTCTCGAGTAGTAACTTGGATTCCTAGCTCTTCAAGCTGTTCTCCCACTAAAATATCTGAACTCAATTCGCCCCAAACTGATTCTCTAATCGTGGACTTTGTTCTCTCATCCAATTCTTGTTGAGTTTGTTTTTGATAACTTTCATATCCTTTTTGAACTTTAAAGTCAAACTCTTGTGGAGATATTAGTTGCCCATTTATCTCTGCAATACTTAATGGTGCTTGTTGTCCATTTGAATTTGCAGAAAAATATTCTGTTAGCATGAAAGCTAGCAGTGCTATTCCGATGATGATTAAAACCAAGAACGAACGCTCTCTTATTTTTCCAATTATTGCCATTGAAATCAATTAAAAATTTAGGGTAGCGAATATACGATAGTAAACTGAATTAAGAAAGCATTAAAAACGCCTAATTTTAAGCAAATGAAAGAAGCTAAACCGTTCTAATTATCCTGCTCTAACACCTTTAGATGCACAAGGTCTATCTTATTTTGAAAAACCTTCTTCACTGTAAAAACGAATTGATCTTTTTGAATTTGCTCATTCATGGCAGGAATACTCTCGAAAGTATCAATAATTAAACCCGCTATTGTTTCGTAATTATCTGACTCAGGTAGGCCTAAATTATACTCATTGTTCAAATAATCCACTTCTAACCTTGCTGCAAACAAAAACTCATGACCATTAATTTTAGTTTCCATCAAAGCTTCTTTGTCGTGTTCATCTTCAATTTCTCCAAAAATCTCTTCAATAATATCTTCGATTGTTACAATTCCTGCAGTGCCTCCAAATTCATCTACTACTAGTGCAATACTTCGCTTTTGTTGAATAAATATTTCCAATATTTCATTCGCTTGCATGGACATCGGAATAATAGGAAGTGGTAACAAAATTGATTTTATACTTCCCGGTTTTTTAAACAACTCAAAAGAGTGTGTATAACCGATTATATTGTCAATATTATCTTTATAAATTAATATTTTAGAAAGACCCGTTTCAATAAACTTATCTTTCAGCTTTTCAAGGTCGTCGTCCATTTCAAGCGCCACAATTTCTGTTCTAGGAATCATGCATTCTCGAGCCTTTACCTTTGAAAAATCTAGTGCATTTTGAAAAATTTGAATTTCATGATCTACCTCCTCTTGAGATAACGTATTCTCCGTTCCTTCTTTTAAGTAATGCTCTAAGTCAATTCTCCCGAGGTTTAAATCCTCTTCAGAGCTTAATTGCGGTGATAAGATTTTTATCAATAATTCTGATATTCCAATCACCAGCAACATCGGAAGAAACATAATCCAATAAATAATAAAAAGAGGCATAGCAAAAAACCGCAACATCAAGTTCGGATTTATCCTAAAAAGTGTTTTAGGTAAAAATTCTGCCGTCACGAGGATGATTAGTGTTGAAAGTATGGTTTGGATAAGTAAAACCCCCAATTCACTCTCTGTAAAAACAGCAATCTTTGGTTCCAAAATTTTAGCCATAAAAATTCCATAAACAACCAAAGCAATGTTATTGCCAACAAGCATTGCTCCAATGAATCTTGAAGGTCTTTTCAGCCAATTAGAAATGATTTTTGCAAAAAGGTCCCCTTGCTTGCCATCGAGCTCAATTTTTAATTTATTAGCCGATACAAAGGCGATTTCCATTCCTGAAAAGAAAGCTGAAAAAACAAGCGTACTGAGGATTATTCCCCATTGGTAACTTTCCATAGAATCAAATATAACTTATTTACCCTTTTTCTCGGCTTCTCTTTCGTGAAACATACGTTGTTTTCTTCGCATAACGAACAAGAAAATAGCAATTACCGAGAATCCAAAAAAATAAAGGGCATCGTATATGCTATTTTTAAGAGACCAATAAATTGCAATTAGGAAAGTAGCAGTTGCAACGAACAACCAAGCCTTTTCCATAACCTTTATTACCTTAATCATTTTCGATATTAATTATTCCACTTGGTTGAAGAATTCTATACTCTGTAAAGTTTTGGTTTGAAATTAATCCAGTTCCCATAATAATTTGGTCTGCTGTTGTTATTTTCACAAAGACATCTGAAGTGATTTGTTCTGTCTTTTTGTTCCAAAGCAACTCCTCAGTATTTAGTTGTTCTCCTTTTTTATTAACGATAATTACGTTTTCTCGAGCCTGCATTTTGTCAGCATAAGTAGAATCTATGGCATAATTTGAGGTAAGCTTTGTGGTAACGTTCATCTCTTTATCAAAAATTTTAACCTCTACTCCTTCGAGCATTTCATTATAATTCTTGCTCCCTCCATATTGATGCAACAATGGAGCATTTAGTTGAAAAACTATATTCCCGCTTGTACTGTAAATTACCTCAACTTCTTTTACCACTTGATCTGGCAATATTTCTATGTTGTCACATTTTTTAACTTCTTCAATATCTTTTGAACATGAAAAAAGCACCCCAAAAAGTACCAGAAAATAGTACTTTAAGAAAGTGCTCTTATTATTGAAATTGACTTTTTGTCCCAATTAAAATCTGGCTTTTGTAGACTCTCCAATCCAACACCCTATGTTAATTGTATCTCCAGCTTTTATTCCACCAAAGAAGCAATCCTCTTGCGTTGGAAAATATTTTTTGTACGTTTCAATCTTACCGTTTACTTTTCCGGTAACCGATGGATCAATCGATTTTGCTTTATTATAGTAATCAACTGCTAACCAGTAAATGGCTTTTTGTTTACAAGCATCTTCCCCACCGCAAGCAGAACTAGATGCAATCATATCGCCAATCATTAAGTAAGGTAAACCCCAACCGGCTTTGAGGCTTGCTGCTTTTCTTGCATTTGTTCGTGCTGACCCAAATTTAACCGCACTTCGCTGAGCTTCCGCTAATTCAATGTAATAGTCAGCTTTTTTCGTTTCGTCTTGAGCTAAATCAATTGCTTGTTGGAAGAACTTTTCCGCTGCATTGAACTCTTTGTTTTTTAAACTCATAATTCCCATTTTTTCAGCAGAAACTGACGAAGGGTTAGATGCGTGCATTTCTTTAGCAATGGTAAAGAAGATTGGAGCGTCAGTGCAACTTTTCTTGTCTAAAATATTCGCTGTTCTCTCCATCCATGTTGCATCTGCTTTATTTTTCTCATAGCCTTCATCAGCCATCTTAACTAATACTTCACAACTCAAGTAAGGACTTGCAAGGTCATTTACATTTTCTTGTGCTTGCACGTAATATTGTTGTGTCTTTTTCCCTTCATATTTAGCTATATTACACGCTAAAATATCTGTCAATTGTCCAAAAATCTTAACTACATCCTCTGCATTCTTCTTTTCAGCTCTTTCCATTAAAACAGCAGCGCTCATATACGAAGCAACTGTGCCGGCTTCCGCAAAGTTTCCTCCTTCGTTAACAGAGCTTTCTAAGACTGCAAATGGCAATTCAGGTTGGTCACTTTTATACCGTAACAAATCTGTTCCCTTTCTTCCGTCAACTCTCCCTTTATTACTTCCAAAATTCTCTTTTCTCCTATCATAAACTGTTATTATAGAATCTACAATTTGAGATTTTTGAATTTCCGTTTTTGTTTTACTTATTCTTCTTTTTAATAAAGCTACCCCATCAACATACATTTTTTCAGAAGAAGCAGGGCAAATGTCATATGCTAACTTCCAATATGTGTATGCATCGTCATACATTTTTTGCTTGTAGTAGTCTTTGTACAAAGAAAGATTCTCAATGCACTTTACACTATCGGCCCCGTACTTTTGTCCAAATACACTTCCCGCCATCAAGGCTACAATCATTAACAATCCTAATTTTCTCATGTTTGCTATAATTTAATCGTATTGTCTTTTAATAAACCACTTATCATTTATTGTTACGCCTACTTGTAGGTTGAAAAAGTTCTCTAGTGTTAATCCTGCTTCATCTTTACCTCTTTGCCCAACTTCAGCTCCAAAGTTTAATGTGGAGAACGTTTTTCGTAACGGTAAGGATAGTCCAAAACTTATGCCAAACTCTGAAATATCCTCACTATTAACCCTAACAATAGAACTATTGTACCTAAATCCTGCCTTGTATCCTATCTTAGTAAAATATGGCCCAAACCCAGCAGTATTTACATATTTATCAAACCCTACATGAATAGATTGCCCATTGGCTAATTCTACATTTGGTCCAAAATCTGCATCTCCCCAAGTATTTAAACGTAAGTCAGCTGTTAACATCCAGTTCCTTTTTTTTTCTAGCGCTACACCTATTCCCAAAACTGCTCTATTTGCAACTTTCACTTTTGAGTTATCTTCAAACAGAGCCGTATCTCTAAAGCGCTCTAGCCCCTCCTCTCCATCGTAGTTTCTAACTATTCTAGACTGCTCAGCATTAAACTCCTCTCCCGGAGAAAGAACTGCTCCTAACACAACTCGGTACTTTTCGTTCAAATGTTTGAAGTACTGAATTCCTAGTTGATACGAAACGCTATTCACCCTAACTTTTCTTTCGTCCAACGAATTCATAAATCCTGAACTTGTATTTTCATAAATAACTCTTCTATTATCGATTAGTTCCCCGAAATAATAACTCCCCGTTACGCCAACAGAAAAGTTCTTTAAAAACTCATATCCTAATCCAAAATAAATTTCATTCACCCCCCCTGAACCTTCATAACTATAATCAAGTAATTCAGCATTTACTGTGTCCGAACTGGCGTAGTCATAGCCAATAAAACTATATGGCTTTATTCCAAATGCCAATCCTGCCTTTTCTCCTAAAGGAACAGCCAAACTCATGTGACCAAACTGCGTATTACTCCCAGCTCTGCTTTGATTCCCTGAAGTGTATTCTGCATTTCTTGAAATTACTGAAAACTCGAACGTTGTTAAACTAATGTTAGAAAAAGAGGCCGGGTTGACAGCATTAATAAAGTTGGAGCCTCGATCATTTAAGTTTGCATTACTACGTGATAAAGAGTCGTAAACCAAAGGTTTGTACTGAAATGGTCGCCATGCAATTCCTACACCTCCAAGACCAAAATTACCGCTAAAAGTAGCGGTATTTAGGGTACCTATACCATATCTAGAGTACGGCGAATCAGTGTTTTTTTGTGCTTGCAAAAAGCCAAATACCAATAAAAAAATCAATGTAAGAGCGATCCTTTTATTCGCCATTGTAAATAAGTATTTCATTCAAGCCTTTTAGCACCAAATTAGGGTCTGCAAAGATGCCATTTTTTAACTCTTCTACAAAGAAATTAGCATCTCCCCCAGTAATTACGATTTTTAACGTTTTATATTGCTTTTTGTAGCTCTCAATAAACCCTCTCATTTCAGAAATTAACCCATTCACAGCGCCAGACAGCATCGACATAATAGTTGTTCCACCAATATTTTGTGGCCTTTCTATCCCTTCCCAATGCAGCAAAGGTAGCTTACCGGTATAACTGTTCATAGCTCTTAAACGCAATTGCACTCCAGGTGAAATTGCCCCCCCTAAATAAGCCCCTCCCGCTGTTAAAAAATCATAAGTAACACATGTCCCTGCGTCAATCACCAGAGTATTTTTATTTGGGAATTGAGCATGCGCTCCAGCTACGGCAGCAATTCTATCTTTCCCTAGTGTGTCAGGGCTTTCATATTCTAATTGAAAAGGTAAAGCAGTTTTATGATTTAAAATCAACGTTGGAATATTAAGAGTGCCTAGCTGCAAGGTTTCTTCAGCCTTTTCATTTACAGATGAGACAATCATAGCTTCTATTTCGTAATTCTTTAAAATCTCATTATTCAACTCAAGCGCCTCATTTTTGAGACTAGAAGAATGCAATATATCTCTCCCCTCAAAAACGGCGAACTTAGTCCGAGTATTACCAATATCAATAGCCAAGCATGCTTTCATCATGCCAAAAGTAGGGATAGTTTGAGCAGTAGGAAATATTTTAAAATAAATTTTGTTGTTGCACGAATTTTATTTTTACATTTGTCGCCCGATAAAAATTGTGTTGACAGTTTTTAACAGCGGTGAGGGTGCCATAGCTCAGTTGGTAGAGCAAAGGACTGAAAATCCTTGTGTCGCTGGTTCGATTCCAGCTGGCACCACCAGAAAAAAGCCTTGCAGAGATGTAAGGCTTTTTTGCTTCCTAAAAGTTGAGCCGAATCGGCAATTAATTTAAACGAGCTGGTATATTCCCGAGCCTATGAAGAACAAGCCGACCAAGAAGGTTTACAATTGCTGGTAGAAAATAATATAGAGCCGGCCGCCATGATACGTTTGTTTGAAAGGATTTTTGAGGAGAATAAAAAAGTAGAAGACTTTATGAAAAACTTGGAAATGCTGAGCACACATCCACTAACTGACAAAGGAAGGGGCTACATCAAAGAGTTGATTAACAAAGCGGGATTAATCGAGCACCAAGGTGAAGAAAATGAGCCATTGTTTTTATCGCTTCTATTTAAGGGGAAATTTTGAGAGTGGTTATATTGTAATCAAAAGTTATCTCGCTTATTTATGGTCTTTGAACATAGTAAAAACTGTTAGGAATACAATTTTTACATCAAAAAACAAGGTCCAGTTGTTAACGTAAAACCGATCTAGGCGAACTCTATTTTGAAGCAACGTAAAGTCGTCAATTTCTCCTCGGTAACCTTTAATTTGGGCTAACCCTGTAATGCCTGGTTTTATGGCGTGTCGGTTCATAAAATTCCCAACTAAACTAGAATACTGCTCGGTATGCTTCAGCATGTGCGGTCGAGGGCCAACTATACTCATTTGCCCTTTAAGCACATTAATAAACTGCGGCAATTCATCTAAAGATGTCTTCCGCAAGAAAGCCCCAATCTTCGTTATTCTTGGGTCGTTTTGAGTAGCTTGTTTTGCATCTGCTTCTGAATTCTGCTTCATACTTCTAAATTTATAGCAGTTAAAGCCTTTGTTATTAATCCCTGAGCGCTTTTGCTTGAAAAAAACAGGGCCCGGAGAACTCAATTTCACCACAAGGGCAATAATCGGAAACAACCAGCTGAATATCAGTATTGTTACCAGTAAAGAAAAGAGCAAGTCAAACCCTCTTTTAATTAGTGCATTATATTGGTCATCTAGTGGAGTTAATGAAAGTTTTAAAATATTGGTTTGGCTAAAATTGACCACTTTTAAATTCTGAGAACCTACGTTTTTCCAATTGAAGACCAACCTTAAACGAATAAAGTGATTGTCGCAGAACAATGATAGTTCTTCAATTTCGTCTTCTAAATAACCTGATAGGGAAACATATAATTCAGAAATAGGAAACTCCTTATTTATTCTCTGCAATTCTTCTAATTGAATTCCGGTTGGTTCTAATTGAATGATTTTTTGTGTTTCAGTTGAAATATTACTTTCTAAAAAATCTTTAAATTCAGGTAGTTGAGTTACAGTCCCCATTAAGACAATAGCACTCTGACTTTTCTTTTTCTTTAATTTCTGCAGGTAAACAAAAAAGGTTATCCTTCTTCCAATGATCAAAAAAGCTGAAAAACTAATGTATGTATACAGTAAGAAAAATCGTGAATAAAAGGTCTTAATCAAGCCATTAAATGCTACCGTAATAAACAGCTGCAACACAATTGCTGTAACTACAGCAAAAAGATATCTGTTTTTGCTTGTGAAATTTTGTAGGTTATAAATTCTTTGTGAATTGGACACCAGCAACCAAGTAATGTTGATGAAGAGCAATAAACCAATATAATTGCTTTGTAGAAAGTCGAACGGAGCCTTCGATTGAAAATCGAAGCTATTTCCTGAGTAAAATCGAAGGTACACCCCCAAGCCAAACGCTAAGTTTAAAACAATGGTGTCAACAACTCTGTAATAAAATGAAAGAAAGTACTCGTGATTTCTATACACTAATGTGGCTTTTTCTTGGCTAATTTAAGGAATAAGTCCTCATAGGAATTAATGATGTTTTCCCAAGTATAAAATTCTCTGATTTTTTTTCGATTAGCATCAATATATCTTACCCGTATTGACGAAATTGCTTGTTGGTTTAAAATTTCGGTCACTTCCTCTGCAGTTGTAAAATACAACGCATCATCTTCTAGAACTGCTCCATTAAATTCGTTTTCGTGCGCTACAACAAAAGCAGATGACGCCATAGCTTCTAGAAGCGAAGGATTAGTACCCCTGCAGAATGACCATGGAAATAATAGTTCGAAAAGTGTCTCAAATTATTCAGATCATTTAGATCGTAAATGTCTCCTAAAAACTGAATCCTTTGATCATGCTCAAACTTTTTAACCAAATGTTCCCCAAATACATTTTCTGCTTTACCGATTACTAAAAAAGAACGATCAGAAGCAGAGTTGCTCATTCCGTCTAAAATTGTTTCTACGTTATTTTCAGGTTCCAGACGGGCAATTAGCATGTTATATCCTCCCTTTTTAAGCTTGTGTTTTTTTAGAATTGATTCGTTGGGGTCGTTAAACAAGTTTGACCCGTAGGATATAAAAGGGGAGTCAACATTGTACTTGTTTTTCAGAAAAGATTGAATGCCTTTTGAGTCTGCAACTAAATGTTTTGAACTTGTAATCGCCGATTTCTCTGCATATCGCGAGAACTGTTGAACAGAACCACTGAACTTGGAACGCTTACATTCTAATCCATCCATATTGGTAACTATAATTGCACTGCTTGCCAACAAACTTTTCCACACTGAACTGCTGGTGTAGCCCAGCTGCAAAAGAATATCAAAGTTTTGTTCCCTTGAATTGAGAATACAATTCAAGTCATAAAAGAACTGGCCTGCGGTTCCTATCTTTCCTTCCCAACCTTTACAATGTTGAATTCTTACTCCATTCCAATCCGATTTTTGATATGGATGGTCGGAGGAATTATAAACAACGACTTCAAGACCCTTTTTGACCAATCCAACAGATAGAAATTCTGCAAATTGCTCAAACCCTCCATGGCGATTTGGTGCGCCCCTAGTTCCTACTATTCCTATTTTCATAATTTAAAGAAGTTAATTGCTGTAAAATAGAGTTAATAGTCGTTTCAATTTTTTTCACTATTGTATGTGGCTGTAATAACCGTTAATAATGGGTTTTATCGCTCTCTCATAGTTGCTTAGTGGGTTTACGAACCAAACTAATAAGAAATATTGCTTTTAGTTTCATTAAAAATAAAACTCTTTTATGTTTAAAGAGTAAGTCGAACAATAAAGATGCAAAGAGCTGAGAGAATGTTGAGGTCAGGGCAGCTGCTATAATACCAAATGATGGGATAAAATTTAGTGCAATATTCAGGATAGCACCTAATGTAGTTTGTAAAAAAATTAGCTTTTGTTTGTTCTCATTAATTAACCAAGCTCCGCTAGCTACTTCCAAAGAGATGAAGATACTTGTCCATATTTGAATAACTAAACCCTGAGCAGCAGCAATATATTCAACTCCAAAAAGTAGTTCAATAATAAATGAGCTTAAAAATGTTATGGGTAAGGCTATGGTAATTGATAAGTAAATCATAAGGTCAAATAGCCTTTGCATTCGAATTAATTGACTTCCATCATTTCTAATTTTAGCGTTAAGAATTGCAGGAAAAAGTGAGGTTGTAATCATCATTGGAATAAAGTACCAAGTTTCGCTTAACCGAACAGCAGCTACGTAGCACCCCGCTGCTGAATCTGTAAGTATATCTTTGCCCATTATTTGGTCAATTTTAAGAAATAGTGAGACAGCAACACCTGCAAAAATAAGAGGCCAACTCTCTTTCAATTGTTCCACAGCCGTAGCCTTGTCAAAACTCCAATCTTTAAAAAAGGAGTTGTCCTTCAAATAAACCAATCCTGAAGCTAAAATGATCGACTCGAACAGCACTACTAAAGCAAAGTCAAAAAGCGTCCCCTCCGAAAAAATCAGTTATAATTTATAGCAAGCAGAAAAAAGTAAAGACATAATGTGTGAGAAAACAACATACTTAGAAAGTGCCTTAGACTGAAAATGATAATCAATTACATTGACCCTATGAAAAATTGAAGAAGATCCAATAATTAAAATTAAGGTGTTCTATAAAGTCGAGTTTTCTACAAAAAGAGACTTATTAGAAGCAACAAAACATCAAGGATAAATCCTCCTGTTTTCAGTGCAAAAGTAGTTCCTAAAATTTTATTTCGCTCTTCTTCTGAATTGCTTTTAACTAGATCTCGCACCACTATACTATACTATCCAAGAGATGAAAAAGTTATAAAGATGCCAACAAAACTAATCGCATAATTATAAACTCCATATTTAGCCGGCCCTAGATAACGAGCAATAAAGGACCCAACAATTAAACTTACAACAATTCTTAATGCCTTCTCTGCGAAAAGCCAAGAGGTATTTTTTAAGTAACGTCGGAATCCATCTTGTTCGAAAATTGACTTTAATTTTACATTCACATTTAAAAAGTAATTTCGAACAAAAGTATTGATTAAAAGCGATGCTCAAAATTTAATGTAATTAGCTTTTAAACCATGTTTTAAATAATTAGCACGATATTTGAAAACAAGGGGTTATGAAATATTTATGGACCTCATTACTTTTAACCTATAGTGTAGTTGTATTTTCTCAAATTCAACTAAGTCAAAGTATTTTTGACTTAGGGGAAATTTCGTTGTTAAACTCTGACATAGTTGATTTTGGAGTAAAAAACATCTCCTCAAAAAATGTTTTCTTACTTAGAATTGAAAGTGAGCAAAATGTTGGCTCTCAATGCACCTCAAGAAGCTTTGAAGCAGGCGAAAAGCAGGAAATTAGAATTAAACTCAACCCTGACTCTAAAGGAAAGCTTGAACGAAAAGTAAGACTATATTTCAGTAACAATTCTACTCCGATTGAAATTACAGTAAAAGCAGAAGTTAAAGACCTACCAAAGAATAACCGAACTGCTTGCCCTCAGTTTGGAAGCACCCTAAAACCGCCTACTGGAAAAACTCAGCTGGTTGCTAAAATTCAAAAATTCGAAATACTCCTTTACGACAATGAAAATAAAGATGAGCTAGCTCTTGTAAATCAAATAAGAGAATTACAAGAAGCGAAATCTACATCAACTATTGTTATTGATACGCCAGCAAATACATCATCCACTTTAAAAATTCAAAAGCAACGACGTCCGGTTGTAAAGGCTCCTAGAAAAAATCCAGAAGATATAAGAAGCGCACCTTCCCTAAGACAAATACTATTTGGGACAACAAAAGATCCAATAAACGCACGGGTTAAGGCAGAGGCTACTGAAGAAACGGCAGTCGTTGAAAAAGCTACTATTAAAGATGAAGTGAACACTTCAAAGGTGACTGAAAACGAAAAACAAGAAACTGCTCAGGATGACTTATTAGACCAATCATACAAGCCGAATAACATTGTTTTTTTGATTGATGCTTCAACCTCAATGCGAGAAAAGCAAAAGATGGATATATTAAAGAAAGCAATGATTGAGCTACTGGAGCCTCTCAGAGAAATTGACTACATCACAATCATCACATATTCTGATGAAGCGAAAGTTGTACTACCTGCTTCGAAAGGAAATTTAAAAGCAGGAATAGCTCAGCAAATTGAATATTTAAAAGCAGACGGAAGCACTAACGCAGTAAAAGGGATAAAAAAGGCGATTCAGGTTGGCAAGAATAACTTCTTAGAAGATGGGAATAATCAAATATTTTTAGCTTCAGATGGAGCATTTAACATCGGTGAAAATAATATGAGTTTGCGCAAAAAAATCAAGAAAACCGCAAAAGAAGGGTTAACCATAACCGTTTTAGGAATCAAAAATGACAATTGGACGAATAAGTCATTGAAAGAAATTGCCACTTTGGCCGATGGAGACCTTATAAAAATTAAGTCCATGCGCGACGCTAATAAAGTGGTGCAGAGTATGAAGAAAAAAGCCTTGCGTTAATGAAGCGACTCTATTGAACCAGGAGTTTCTATTGGTTTAATGTTAGCTTCTAGATAATTCATCTCTAAATTTTTAACTTCAGAATAATGCTGAATATAAATAGTCAAGAGTGACATCACTAATGCTAAACCGAAGGTAATAATTATACGTTTTATTGATTTTTGTTGATTCATCCTCAGTTTAGTTCTCTTTTGAGAAGACAAATATCCGCTTTTGTTCCTCATTTAAAGTTAAATGTATGTTACTTTTGCACAAAAGTTTCTTGAAAATGAACGAGACCTTAACAAAAAAGAAAATAGCAATACTTGGATCGACCGGTTCTATTGGTACGCAAACTCTTGACGTGATAAGACAAAATCCAGACAAATTTGAAGTTGAGGTGTTAACTGCCTACTCAAACGATGAATTGCTACTTAAACAAGCCCTTGAATTCAACCCAAATACAGTAGTTATAGTAGATGAATCTAACTATGATTCTCTATCTGACCGATTGTGGAAAGAAGGAATTAAAACCTATTGCGGCGAACAATCTTTAGAAGATGTAGTGCAAATGGACGAGGTCGATTTAGTTTTAACTGCATTAGTAGGTTATGCTGGTTTAAAACCAACCATTGCCGCTATAAAAGCGAAAAAGCCAATAGCGTTAGCAAATAAAGAAACATTGGTTGTAGCGGGTGATCTCATAACAGATTTAGCGAATCAACACCAAATCCCTTTGTTGCCTGTTGACTCTGAGCATTCTGCTATTTTTCAATGCCTAGCAGGTGAATTCCATAACAAGATTGAAAAAATATATTTAACCGCTTCTGGTGGTCCTTTCAGAGGGTGGTCAGCAGAAAAGTTAGCCGCCGTTACTAAAGCTCAAGCCTTAAAACACCCAAATTGGGAAATGGGAGCAAAAATTACTATTGATTCTGCAACCTTAATGAACAAAGGCTTAGAGGTAATTGAAGCGAAATGGTTGTTTCAGTTGCAAAGTAAACAAATTGATACCATTATTCACCCACAATCCATTATTCACTCTGTTGTTCAATTCGAAGATGGAAGTATGAAGGCGCAAATGGGTTTGCCAGACATGAAGCTTCCGATTCAATATGCATTAGCATACCCTCAAAGAATTAGTTCGGATTTTCCTCGTTTTAATTTTATGGATTACCCAGAACTTACTTTTGAGAAGGCAGACCAAAAAACATTCAAAAATTTAGCACTAGCTTACCAAGCACTAGAACTAGGTGGCACGGCTGCTTGTGCATTAAATGCTGCGAATGAAATCACAAACACAGCATTTTTGCAAGATAAAATTACGTTCTTAGACATTGCAAACATTAACGAACAGGTAATGCAGAAGTCTACTTTTGTAAAAAAACCAAGTATTGATGATTATGTAAATTGCAATTCTGAAGCTCGGAGATTCGCTACTGAATTACTGTAGGTTTAAACTTCACTATCCATTTGTTGTTAATTATTCCAAATGTTGAGTTTTAGCAACTCCATTAGGTTTACGTGCCTTTTATATTAACTATCTTTGCCGCTTAAATTTTTTGAATGGAAATTCTAATTCAAGCAAGTCAATTGCTCTTAAGTTTATCAATTCTAGTTGTTTTACATGAACTAGGGCATTTTATTCCTGCCAAGCTTTTTAAAACTAGAGTTGAAAAATTCTATTTGTTTTTTGATCCGTGGTTTTCAGTTTTTAAATTTAAAAAAGGTGAAACTGAATATGGAATTGGATGGTTGCCATTAGGCGGTTATGTCAAGATATCTGGAATGATTGACGAATCCATGGACAAAGAGCAAATGAAAAAGCCAGCTGAACCGTGGGAATTCCGCTCTAAACCTGCATGGCAACGTTTAATTATCATGCTTGGAGGTGTTACTGTTAACATTATCTTAGGAATTCTAATTTATATTATGGTCCTGTTTGTTTGGGGCAGAGAGTACATGGCTCCGGAAAATATGACCTATGGCGTTTATGCTGATTCAACAGCTCAAAGTTTTGGGTTTCAAAGTGGCGACAAGGTATTGGGTGTAGGTGGAAAAGAAGTGAAAAAATTCAGTGAAGTGCAAATCAACATTTTGCTAGAAGATGATAAAACCGTAACAGTTGACCGCAAGGGAGAACCCTTAGACATAGAAATTCCAATAGAAACTGTTGCAGTAATGCTTGAGAACCAAAAACCGTTTTTACAGATAGCCGTGCAGCCAAAAGTTGGATCTGTAGGCAAAGGTTCAAATGCAGAAAAAGGTGGGTTGACGGAAGGAGACTTGATAACGGATGTTCAAGGTGTTCGTGTGGAATATTGGAGGGGTTTAATAACTCAAATACAAAAGAATAAAAATAAAAAAGGGGTTGAGCTAATTGTAAAAAGAGGTGGGGGAAAAGTAGGTTTACTGGTCGATGTTTCAGAAAAAGGAACAATTGGAATCGGAGTTGAGCCAATGGACAAACAACTTGACTTCAGTGTTGAAACTTATACTTTTGCACAATCTGTTCCCGAAGGACTTAGAGAAGCTTATAATAAGTTTGACTCGTATTTGAAACAAATGAAATTGATGTTTACTCCGGAAACAGGAGCTTATAAATCAATGGGTGGGTTTATTACCATTGGAAAAGCTTTCTCAACAACCTGGGATTGGGAGCGATTTTGGAATTTTACAGCCTTCCTATCTATCATTTTAGCTATTATGAACATCTTACCTATTCCTGCTTTGGATGGCGGTCACGTAATGTTTTTATTATATGAAATAATTGTAGGTAAACCAGCTCCGGAGAAGTTTATGGAATATGCTCAGATTGCAGGTATCGTTATTCTATTGTCATTAATGCTTTTTGCCAACGGAAATGACATTTTGAAGCTGTTTAATTAATTGTTAACAACATTCTGTTTTAAAACAGAATTAAAATAGCCACAACAAGCACAATCTCGAGGTTATTTTTGAAGAAAAGAAATTATGAGAAGTACACTTCTTTTCTTTGCATTGTTTGTTTGTGGAATTCTTCAAGCCCAGCATTCTACCTTAAGGTTTACTGATCAAGCTATCAACTTGAATCAAAAATCTGTTCTAATCGTACCTTTTGAAAGTAAAATGTACCTCAGCGACATTAATAAATCCTTAGCAGAGAATAATAATCTTACCTCAATTCAAATTATAGACAGATTCACAACCGCAATAGATCAGAGTGTTTATTACGCTTTTCAAGAAAAATGTAAAGTAAGTTCATTTTACGGTATAGAAGACTCATCCGTAACAGAAGACTTAAATTACGTCTACGATAATTTGCAGTTGGAATATGAACTTGTATCAGTAACCGAGGATAAAACAAAAGCCGAAAAACTTAAAGCTAAACTTAAAAAGAAAGAAGACAATAGTTATAAAAGGGGTCAAATCAATAATGGGGAGATTATAACCACGAGAGATGTTCGAGAGCGATACATGAAAGCCGTTGTAACCGACAATAAAATGTTGGATAGTATGCATTTTCGCTTCAATAATGACTTCTTTTTATTTATAAATCAATTGGATATAACCAATGATTATTCTGACATGGTTGCAGTTCAGCAAGGGAGCTATAACCGAATTGTTCAATTGCATTACACCCTCTATACCAAAGACGGATTGATTCTAAAAACCGGGATTTCAAAAACAACTTTTTCAAACCATCAAAACGATATCAACAAGATTGTCTCCGAGAATTTTCCGATTTTAGCATATCAAATTTTTGAAGATTTATTCCCCCCTGAGGAGGAAAGTGCAAGTCCTAAAGTAAACTTGAACAAACCATGGAAGTAATAAACCCTTACATCGCTATAATTGGGATAAGTCTTGTTATAATTCTTTCCTACTTTTTCAATATAATTTCTCAGAAAACAAATGTCCCCTCTGTTTTAATGCTCATTATATTGGGCATTCTAATCAAACAAGGCATGAACTTTATAGGGATATCTGCAGGGAAACAACTTTTTAGCTTACTGGAATTATTAGGAATTATAGGATTAATAATGATTGTGCTTGAAGCTGCTTTAGATCTGCATTTGACGAAGGAGAAATGGCCAATTATTTGGAAATCATTCAGTGTGGCCCTAATTTCTTTAATACTTTCGACAGGGGCGATTGCCTACATTATAAACTATTTAATAATAAACGACTTCTTCACCTGCATTATTTATGCAGTTCCACTCTCAATTATGAGCAGCGCTATTATTATTCCATCAGTTGGTGGTTTGGGAGAAGATAAAAAAGAGTTTATGGTATATGAAGGTACCTTCTCCGACATATTAGGCATCATGGTTTTTTACTTCCTTATAGGCAATGCAGGGGCAGACAATGCCAAAGTTGTTGTTTGGGATGTTTTAAGCAACATTTCGATAACAATTATTCTGAGTACTTTAATTAGCTACGGATTGGTTCTTATTTTCCAAAAGATGAACTCGCAAGTAAAATTGTTCCTACTTATCTCAGTATTGCTCATTTTGTATTCAGTTGGCAAGTTATTTCACCTTTCTTCGTTACTTATCATTTTAATTTTTGGCTTAGTTCTAAACAATAACCAGTTGTTTTTCAAAGGATTTCTGCGAAAGTGGTTACAACCTAAAAAAGTCAAAAATATTCTTCATGACTTCCACTTGGTTACCAAGGAAACCGCCTTTGTTGTAAGAACATTTTTCTTTGTGCTTTTTGGTATTACAATTACGCTTACCTCACTGCTCAACTTAAAGGTTTCTTTAATTAGTCTAGCCATTTTAGCCGCGCTTTATGTCGTTCGCATTCTTGCTATTAAATTATTCGTACAAAAAGACATTATACCTCAAATTTGGCTAGCTCCTAGAGGCTTGATTACTATTTTATTATTCTTTGCAATCCCAGCGGAATACCAAACTGAAGCTTTTGATTCTGGGATACTACTTTACACTATAATTATTTCCTGTGTTATAATGGCTGCTTCTTTAGTAGCAAATGGCAAGAAAGTAATTCCTGTTGAGAACATGGCCTTTATTTATGGTCCAACTCCGGAGAATGCTTACAATGAAGAAAGGCTTGATGTTGACGCCCCTAAAGAGCAGGGTTAATTATTAGACAACTTCTCGATAGCGCGATTTACTACAATATCGCCTTCATTTACAACTTGGTAAAATGCCTTTTCTCGAAAAAGGTTTCTTGTAATAGTTACTTTCAATCGTTGTTTAATTATTGCCTCTGATGTTGCAGCTCCTTGTGCATCAAATTCTACCCCTTTTCCCACAGCAAAATCATAAAACTCTTTCAATAACTTCTTTGAGACCCTAAACATTGAAGCAAAACTTTCTGCTTTATAGGTTTTAGTCAATGATTTTCTGTTCTTATCAACATATTGAAAACCAAACTGGGAAAAGATACCTTGATAGTTCAAACTACCTAAATAATACGAGCTACCAACTGTATCAATTGGAACGAAAACGTCTGGCATAATACCTCCTCCACCATAAACAACTCTACCTCCTTTGGTTATATATTTTAATGAATCTGGAAATTCAATGCTATCTGGGTTAAGTAATTCCCCATTATTGTACCGCTCGTAAGCCTCGTTGTTATATTCTTCTATTCCTCCCTCGTAAGATTTCTGAATACTTCTTCCTGTTGGAGTGTAATATCTTGCAACTGTTAAGCGAACTCCAGAACCATCAGGCCAATTCATCCCTTCTTGCACCAACCCTTTTCCAAATGAACGTCGCCCAATTATAGTACCGAGGTCATTATCTTGCAGTGCCCCAGCGACTATTTCACTAGCCGAAGCAGAACCTTCATTTATTAATACGGCAACTTTTACATCCTCTAATTCCCTTCTAGAAGTGGCAAAAAACTCCCGTTTAGCTCGCGCCTTACCCTCAGTATACACAATCAAATCACCTTTAGGCAAAAACTCATCGCAAATGTCAATTGCAGAATTCATATATCCTCCTGTATTGTTTCTCAAATCAAGAATCAACTTGGTCATTCCTTGCTTTTTCAGCGAGCGCATTGCTGACATGAATTCTGCATGTGTATCTTTTGCAAACCGCAGTACCTTAACGTAACCAATTGTTTCATTGATCATGTACTCTGCCTCAACACTGTATACCGGAATCTTATCTCTTCTAATTGCAAAGTCAATTGCATCCTTTGTTCCCTTTCGCTTAATTGCAACATTTACTGTTGTTCCTTTCGGGCCTTTCAATAATTTCACCACCTTACTATTATTGATGGTTTTGCCTGTGACATTTTCCCCATCTACCTCAATAATTCTGTCTCCAGCTATTATTCCTAACTCCTCCGAAGGCCCTCCGGCTAATGCCTGAACAATAGTAATGGTATCCTCTTGAATGCGAAACTCAATTCCAATTCCGTCAAATTCTCCTTCTAATGGATCGTTCATAGCTGCATAATCTTGCTTTGGAATGTAATAAGAGTGTGGATCCAAATTCTGAAGGATTTCACTAATCGTCTCTTCTACTATTTCTTGTGATCGAACAGTATCTACATAATCACTATTGATATAACTAATAATCTGCTGCAGCTTGTCTTGTTGAGTAAATTCCTTATTTGAAAATAAAAGAGCTTGACTCTGCCCTCCCATATTCTTGCCTAAATACACCCCGATAGCAAGCGCAATAGCTATAAAAATGGGCATCAGTATTAATAATCTATTTAACTTCATTTACTCTTCAATGTTAGGTATATGTTCTATCTCTACTCCTGCTTTCTCTAGAAATTTTATCCCTGAGTCATCTTTATAGGAATTTAAATATACAACCCTCTTAATCCCAGACTGCAAAACCAATTTACTGCATTCTCGACAAGGGGACAGTGTAATATAAAGCGTTGCACCATTAGAATTGTTCGTTGACTTGGCAACTTTCATAATCGCATTTGCTTCAGCATGTAAAACGTACCACTGTGTTTTTTTATTTTCATCTTCGCAACAATTATCAAATCCAGTTGGAGTTCCATTATACCCATCTGAAATAATCATGCTGTTTTTTACAATCAATGCTCCAACTTGCTTGCGTTCACAATGCGATAATGCTCCCCACTCTGCCGCCATGCGCAAATAAGCTCGATCGTAACGCAATTGCTTCTCTTTTGTTTTGTAGTCTATGTTCATCAGTATTGTTAAGTGTAAAGTTAAGAATGGGGTGTGCCCAAATTAATCGTTCATTGAATTATTGATATAGTTCTCTATGGTTCTTGTAAAGAACTTGTGTTCTAATTTCTGTATTTTTTTTGCCAACTCTTCTGCCGTTTGTCCCTTTGAAACAGGGCACTTTGCTTGAAAAATAATCTCACCTTTATCAAATTCACTGTTTACTAAATGAATCGTAATCCCACTTTCTTTTTCCTCTGAGTCAATTACAGCCTTGTGCACACTCCCACCATACATCCCTTTCCCTCCGAACTTTGGCAGTAAAGAAGGGTGCAGATTAAAAATTTTGTTTTTGTACGCATTGACAATATCAATTTCAACCTTTCTTAAAAATCCTGCTAATACTATCCATTCAATCTCTCTCTTCCTTAAAAATGAAACTATTTTAGTGCTTTCAGAAAAATCTTGAATGGAAAAATAAAATATAGGAACGTTATTCCTTTCAGCTACCTCATAGATTCCCGCAACTTTCTTGTTGGTCAACAAACAATCAATCTGCACGCCTGATTGTGAGCTTTTTGAAAATTGAAGTATTCTGTCGGCATTACTTCCCGCACCTGAAGCAAAAATGGCTATTTTGGACATGTTAAAAAATCAAACTCCAAATTTAGTTTAAATCGCTCTGTGAGTAAAACAAATCAACCAAAAGAAGGCTTTAAATTTTTCGAGCCTAATAACTTTAATGAAGATCAGGTCATAGATAGAAGTGCTCAGTTTTTCCATGAATTAAATGGTAGGCGCTCTATCAGAGAGTTCTCTGACAAAAAAATACCGGAAAGAGTAATTGAAAACGTCTTAAAAACAGCATCTACTGCGCCCTCTGGAGCGCACAAACAACCTTGGTTTTTTGCTGTAGTTACCTCTGTAGAAATGAAGAAAAAAATTCGAGAGGCTGCCGAAAAAGAAGAATACGAGAATTATAATGGACGAATGAGTGACGAGTGGCTAAAAGACTTAGAAAAGTTTGATGCCAATTGGAAAAACCCTTTCTTACAAATCGCCCCGGCGTTAATTGTTATTTTCAAGCAAACACATGAAGATACAATTGAAGGGAAAGCTAAAAATTATTATGTAACCGAATCGGTAGGAATTGCGGCTGGAATGCTCATTTCTGCAATTCATCATGCTGCTTTGGTTACCTTAACTCATACTCCAAGCCCTCTAAATTTTTTAAGTAAACTTCTTGGCAGACCGAAAAATGAAAAACCTTACCTTCTTCTCCCGGTTGGCTTTCCTTCAAAGGATGCGCAAGTTCCTTTGCTTAAAAGAAAGGACCTGACTGAGGTGATGAAAGAATATTGATAGAAAACGAAGTAAAAATTAAATACAACAAACTAATAAATCCCTGTTTGTAAACCTTGTCATAATTATGATGTGCGGGCAATAATAAATTATTAACCTTGCAGTGAAAATAAATTTTGATATTCTTTCAAGAAGGATTTTCTTTGCAACTTAAATTTAAATTAAAAAACATGGCAGATACAGCATCAAGAGTAAAAGCAATTATCGTTGATAAATTAGGCGTTGAAGAAAGTGAAGTAACAGCAGAAGCTAGTTTCACAAATGATTTAGGTGCCGATTCATTAGACACAGTTGAGTTAATAATGGAATTCGAAAAGGAATTCAATATCGCTATTCCAGATGACCAAGCTGAAAAAATTGCAACCGTAGGTGACGCAACTACTTACATTGAAGCAAACAGTAAATAATTAATTCTCTACACGATGGAGTTGAAGAGAGTTGTTGTAACCGGACTTGGGGCAATTACGCCAATTGGAAACACCGTTGAAGAGTATTGGACCGCATTGTTGGATGGGAGGAGCGGTGCTGCTCCCATAACTCAATTCGACACTTCCTTATTTAAGACTCAATTTGCCTGCGAAGTAAAAAATTACAGCCCAAACGATTTTTTTGACAGAAAGGAAGCGCGCAAGCTCGACCTTTTTGCTCAATATGCCATGATTGCTGCTGATCAAGCTATTACTGATTCAGGGCTAGACATGGAAGCTATTGATAAGGATCGATTCGGTGTAATCTGGGGTGCAGGTATAGGAGGTTTAAAAACTTTTCAGGACGAAGCTGTCGCTTTTGGAGCCGGAGACGGTACTCCGCGATTCAATCCATTCTTTATCCCTAAAATGATTGCAGATATTGCTCCAGGCCATATCTCAATTAAACATGGATTAAGAGGACCAAACTTTACCACAGTCTCAGCCTGCGCTTCTAGCACCAATGCTATTATTGATGCCACTACCTATATTCGGTTAGGTAAAATGAATCTTTGTGTAGCAGGAGGGTCGGAAGCTGCAGTTACTGAAGCTGGAATTGGAGGGTTTAATGCCCTTCAAGCACTTTCTAAAAGAAACGACGATCCAACAACAGCCTCCAGACCTTTTGACAAGGACAGGGATGGTTTTGTATTAGGAGATGGGGGTGGTTCTCTTATTTTAGAAGAGTACGAGCACGCTAAAGCTCGTGGTGCAAAAATTTATGCAGAGGTTGCAGGAAGTGGTCTTTCAGCTGATGCTTATCACATTACTGCTCCGCACCCTGACGGTCTAGGAGCAATGAACGTGATGAAATATGCCTTGGAAGATGCAGGAATGAAACCAGAAGACATTGATTATATAAATGTTCATGGGACCTCAACTCCACTTGGAGATGTAGCAGAATCAAAAGCAATTCTAGGTGTTTTTGGAGAACATTCGTACGATTTAAACATTAGCTCTACAAAATCCATGACAGGACACCTTTTGGGTGCAGCAGGGATTATTGAAGCTATTGCATGTATTTTATCTGTCAAAAACGATGTTGTGCCTCCAACTATCAATCACTTTACAGACGATGAAGCTTTTGATTCAAAGCTTAATTTTACTTTTAACAAAGCTCAAAAACGGGAAGTTAGAGCAGCGTTAAGTAATACATTTGGGTTTGGAGGACACAATGCTTCCGCAATTTTCAAAAAAGTATAAGTATTGAGTCTTTTTAGAGGAATAAAATATTTTCTTCTTTCCAACAATAGTAAACAAAAAACCTTACGCCAAATTCTTGGGTTTTATCCTAAAAACTTTTCGCTTTACAACCAAGCGTTTACACACAAATCTGTTGTGAACGATAGTAAGGAAAATGACAGAGTTAGTAACGAACGACTTGAGTTTTTAGGAGATGCTATTTTAGGTGCTATTGTAGCGGAGTATTTTTTTCAAAAATTCCCTTTTGAAGATGAGGGTTTCTTAACTAAAATCCGATCAAAATTAGTTAGTCGAAGTTTCTTAAACCAACTATCAGTAGATATCGGGCTTGACACTTATCTTGAAACATCTGTAAGCTTAAATCGCTCAAAATCAATGTTCGGAGATGCATTTGAAGCGCTGGTAGGGGCGATCTATTTAGATACAGGGTACGAACAGTGTAAAAAGTTTGTGGTCAAGAAAATCATTAAAGATTACGTCGATATTGACGAGTTACTTGCAACCGAAACAAATAACAAAAGCAAACTAATTGAATACTCTCAGAGTAAAAAAATAAGCTACAAATTTCAAACTACTGCTGTAGAAACTGGAAGTATTAAATTCTTTAAATGTGAGCTTTTCGTTGGCACTAGAGATCCAATTATTGGAGAGGGAAACTCAAAAAAAAGAGCCGAACAGGAAGCTGCTCGACTCTTTTTCGAAAAGACTTAGTGCTTTCCAATTTATTCCAAACCTGCTAACATTTCTTTTAACCCGGTAATTGCATCTACCTCAACAGAATCTATTTGTTTTAATTCAGCAAGATCGTAAGTAATCCAATCACCAAAATGGATTAAATATAAAGCTTGTTGAATTTTTCCCTTTCCTTTAGCAACAATCTCGTTTACGTTACTTGTATACTTTCCAGCCACCTCTTTTGATTTTTCAATTCGAGCTGTGTTCCTGTAGTACTCGTCTTTTGATCTAAAAAATACAACTGATAAATCTTCGTTTGTTGTTCTCCATCCAACTAACTCGTTGTGATTCATTTCAGGAATAACATGATGAGAAGATAACATTTTAGAGTTTTCAGCAATTTGCTGTCTAAAACGAACCGCGACTCCTTCCATAGGAGCTTCTGTATAAATTATTGGAAAGGTTCCGTGTAATTTATTAGCTACATTCATGGCCCCTTTTTGAATGGAATCCTCTTCTGTGTTCAACAATTGAATTGCGCTTTCTACTTCTCCAATAAAATAATTACTTATTAGACCATATTGATTCAACACAAAAAACAATTGAGGAAAAGATAATCCAAAAGCTGCTCTTGGAGGAAGCCCTCCTCTGATTTGAATCATATTGTGATTCCTCTCTGCAGCTAACTCTCCAAATTTACCGCCACCGGTAATAATCGCAATCTCTGCCCCTTTATCGTAAGCTTGTTGGTACATTTCAAGTGTTTCTTCCGTATTTCCAGAGTATGAACAACAAATCACCAACGTATCTTCATTCACAAAAGACGGTATCTTATAATCTTTATTGATGGTAATTGGCAGTGCACATTGCTCGCTTACCAATTGACTGATAATCGTTCCACCTATACCAGAACCCCCTAGACCGCAAATTAATATGTTCGTTAAAGAGTTGTCCGTATTTGAGAAATCGGCCTTCTTACCGACTTCCATCGCCTCCTCTACGTGAGAAGTAAAGGCTGCAATTAATTCATCCATCATAGCTATTCAATTTTTAGGAGTGCAAAGTAACCAAAAAAAGCTCCACATTAAGCAAACTAAGAACCTAACCCGACCTTTTTTAAGCCACTTAATATTACCTTTGACAACAAAATTTTTTACAATGAGTATTGGACTAACAGAACAAGAAAAAGTAAGAAGAGTGACTTTAGAACGGTTGATTGATTTAGGCATCAATCCTTACCCTGCCAAACTCTTCCCTATTAACACAAATTCAAAAGAAATTAAGGAAGGTTATAAAGAAGCTGAAAATAATTTTCAAGATGTTGTTTTGGCAGGTCGTTTTATGAGTAAACGAATTATGGGTAAAGCTTCGTTTGCTGAGATTCAAGATGCTTACGGAAAAATTCAACTCTATATCAGCAGGGATGACATTTGTGAGGGTGAAGATAAAACCATGTACAATGATGTTTTCAAGAAATACCTGGACATTGGTGATATTGTTGGGATAAAAGGGAGAGTATTCAAAACTCAAGTAGGCGAAATCTCTGTTCATGCAACAGAGTTAATTCTATTGACCAAGTCTTTGCGCCCACTTCCAATTGTAAAAACAGATAGTGAAGGTAAAAAACACGATTCTTTCACTGATCCCGAGCAAAGGTATCGTCAGCGATATACTGACTTGATTGTAAATCCTCATGTTAAGGACGCCTTTATCAAACGAACGAAACTGACTAACTCTATGAGACAGTTTTTAAATGATAAGGGCTATTTAGAAGTTGAAACGCCCATTTTACAGCCAATTTATGGGGGTGCAGCCGCTCGACCATTTAAAACGCACCACAATACATTGGACATGACTTTGTATTTGAGAATTGCCAATGAGCTTTATCTTAAAAAGTTAATTGTCGGAGGGTTTGATGGAGTTTATGAGTTTGCAAAAGACTTTAGAAATGAAGGAATGAGCCGCTTCCATAATCCTGAGTTTACCCAAATGGAGCTTTACGTAGCCTATAAGGATTACTACTGGATGATGGATTTAGTAGAGGAGATGGTAGAAAAGATTGCACTTGACATTCACGGAAAAACAGAAGTTCAGGTCGGAAAAAATAAAATTAACTTTCAGCGACCATGGAAACGTTACACCATGTATGAAGCCATTGAGCATTTAACGGGAGTCGATATTTCTGAAATGAATGAAGCAGAATTAAGAATTACTGCAGAAAAATTAGAAGTGCCAATTGATGATACAATGGGACGAGGAAAACTTATAGATGAGATTTTTGGTGAGAAATGTGAGCCGCTTTTAATTCAACCTACCTTCATTACTGATTATCCCGTAGAAATGTCTCCTTTAGCTAAAAAGCACCGTTCTAAAGAGGGATTGGTTGAACGTTTTGAGGCAGTTTGTAATGGAAAAGAAATTTGCAACGCCTTCTCTGAGTTAAATGACCCAATAGATCAAAGAGCTAGATTTGAAGAGCAGTTAGAGCTTGGTGAAAGAGGAGATGATGAAGCGATGATATTGGATGAAGACTTTTTAAGAGCTATTGAAATTGGGATGCCGCCGACCTCTGGCCTGGGAATTGGAATTGACCGATTAGCAATGATCATGACCAATTCAAACTCAATTCAGGATGTCTTATTCTTTCCTCAAATGAGACCAGAAAAGAAAGCTCTTGAATTAAGTGACTCAGAAAAAATGGTTTTTGAAGTATTGAAAAAAGAAGGTAACCTAGAAATTGCGGTTTTAAAAGAAAAGGTGGGCCTGAGTGGAAAACAATGGGACAAAGGCATAAAGGGTCTCTCAAAACTAGGGCTCACAAAAATTGAAGTTAATGGCGATACAAAAACCGTTTATTTAAAATAGCTAATTAATAACATTTGCTTAAATAAGAAAATTGACCCCCAAACAAAAACAACATACCTTGGAAAAAAAAGAGATAAAATTAGTTAACTACGGATTGGAAAAAATATTTGAAGGTGCGCAAGACTTCTTGCCGCTTTTAGGCACTGATTACGTAGAATTTTATGTAGGAAATGCAAAACAAGCTGCACACTTCTATAAAACAGCCTTTGGCTTTCAATCTTACGCCTACAAAGGTTTAGAAACTGGCAGTAAAGATTCAGTGTCATATGTTCTTAAACAGGATAAAATAAGGTTGGTTCTTACTACACCACTTAGCTCTAAAAGCCATATAAATGAGCACATTGTAAAGCATGGTGACGGTGTAAAAGTTGTTGCCCTGTGGGTCGACGATGCTCGAAAGTCATATGAAGAAACTACAAAACGAGGAGCAAGATCATACCAAGAGCCCAAAGTAGAAAAAGATGAACACGGAGAAGTAGTTTCCGCAGGTATTTACACTTACGGAGAAACGGTTCACATGTTTATCGAACGGAAGAACTATAGTGGAGCTTTTATGCCTGGATTTGAAAAATGGGATTCCGATTACAGTCCGAAACCGACCGGCTTAAAATACATTGACCACATGGTTGGAAATGTTGGTTGGAAGGAAATGAACACATGGGTGAAGTATTACGAAGACGTAATGGGATTTGTAAACTTTCTTTCTTTTGATGACAAGCAAATTCATACTGAATACTCAGCTTTGATGAGTAAAGTAATGAGTAACGGAAACGGTAGAATTAAATTTCCTATTAACGAACCAGCCGAAGGAAAAAAGAAGTCCCAAATAGAAGAGTACTTGGACTTTTATGAAGGTCCCGGGGTGCAACACGTTGCCATTGCCACCGATGATATTTTAACTACAGTTGCTGATTTACGATCTAGAGGAATTGAATTTTTATCGACACCTCCCGATGCGTATTACAAAGCAGTGCCGGGAAGATTAGAAGAATTTAGTCACGAATTAAAGGAGGATATTGAAAAGCTAAAGGCGCTAGGCATAATGATTGATGCCGACGAAGAAGGATATTTATTACAAATATTTACGAAACCTGTAGAAGATCGTCCAACGCTTTTCTTTGAAATAATTCAAAGAATGGGAGCAAGAGGTTTTGGAGCAGGAAATTTTAAAGCTTTATTTGAATCTATTGAAAGGGAACAAGCAAAAAGAGGTACACTATAGTTAACTTTTGGTAGGTTACAAAAAGAAAAAGGGAAATCAATTATTTATTGACTTCCCTTTTTTATTATCTGTAATTACTTTTTAGCAGTTGATTTTTCATTTCTGCTTTCAAATGCATAGGCAGTATAAAGGTAAAGGCTATTTATCTTGGCATAGCTCGATTAATACCCCTCCTGTTGATTTTGGATGCATAAAAGCTATCTTCTTGTTGTCTGCTCCAATTTTAGGTGTCTCATGAATCAATTGGAAGCCTTCCGACTTTAATCGTTCTATCTCTACCTCTATATCATTCACATCGTAAGCTATGTGATGAATACCTTCCCCTCTTTTTTCAATAAATTTTGCAATCGGGCTTTCAGGGTTTGTCGCTTCAAGCAGTTCAATCTTACTCTCTCCTATTTGAAAAAATAGTGTAGAAACTCCTTCGCTTTCTACCACCTCTGTTTTATACGAAGCCTTCCCTAGTAATGCCTCATACATTTTAGCTGAAGCTTTAAGGTCTTTAACCGCAATTCCTAAATGTTCTATTTTATTGATCATAATTTTAGGGCATAAAAAAATCCCGACAAATCGAGATTTTTTTATGTCGCTTTTTAATTTTACTTAAACTGTACTTTTTTAGTTACGTTATCAAAACTGATGTAATACTCTCCTTTATCTAACTTGCTAATGTCAATTGATTGACCATATCCTCTTTTTACAACCGTTCCGTATCTATCATAAACCTCGTGCATTGTTGGTCCTCCTTGAAAATTTACTGAACCCTTAAATTTATCATCACCCAATGTAATAACTGGTGCAGAAGAGGTATGCGTCGCGGTTCTTGTATAGCGCGCTTTTCCCGTATAGTCAATCTGCTTGGCTCTAAATTGATTCGCGCCACTATGTGGTGTTATTTTAAATTGATAGTTGTGACTTCCGGGTACTCCTTCGCCACTAACCTCTCCAACTTTTACCCATTTATTCCACCTAAACTGTTCTACGATGTAGTCCAATTTACCATTCTCATTATCTACAGTCCATTTGAAAATACCATCTTCATTAACTGATGCTTTTGTATTATTAAAGGTACTCTTGGGTTTCAAAACCTCAGAATTAAGTACTTCAGGAGCGCAATCGTCTTTATGTTTGATATTCACAATAACCTTATCTCCAATCTTTAACCCTTGATTAGCGAAGTCAATTTCGAAAGCAGATTGGTTAACTTCATCTGGCGATAATTTACCATTGATTGTTACCTCAAATACGCAGAAACCTACTCCAGCTCCACCAAAAGGGTTCTTAACGAATATATTCTTCCCCATGTAGTTGCCTTCTAAAACAGTTACGCCGGCATTTACCATACTGCAAAACCCAAGTAAGATGGTGAGCGCAAAAAGTTTTATTTGATTCATCTTTCCAATTTTAACTTGTGATACCGTTAATTAATCTGCTAAATTAGTCTGTTACTCTGAACTAGCATAGATTTTCTAGATTAGAATAGCTTACTAAATTAATAATTTTTAATCGATACTATAAATATCGTGCCGAATTACTTCTTTGGAGCTACTTGTTTATTCTTTAATTCTTCAATTCTCTTTTCTTTTTCTGGCTGCCTTCTCATCTGAGATGACCTTGTAAAGTACTTATGTCCGCTCAAGAACCCTATATTCATCTCCACCCATTGCATTGGATTATCTTCTAATTTTCCGAATTCCATAAGCTCTTGTCTCAACGTTTCCGCAATCGGATAAAAATCTTCTCGCCCAAGATAATCTAAATCGGAGTCACACATAATCTCCTCCAGATGATTCTTCGGAGTTTGAGGCAACTTTGTTGCGCCAATTAATTCAATCACGTGTTTAATCTGATCTTCTGTATAACCAAAGTTGGGAAGCATTTCTTTTGCTAAGTTGGCTCCAATTGGTTCGTTACTCTCATAAGAATCAATAAACCCTGCATCATGATAAAGTGCTGCAGTTTTTAGTAAATATAACTCCTCTCCTTTTATTCCTTCCCAAATTGCCAACCTTTCAACGGCCTCGCAAACATCTTTTGTATGATGAATACCATGGTAATGCAATCCGTCTGGTAAGTCACCTGCTAGTCTCTTAATGATATATTTTTCAGCATTCTTGTAGTTAATATTACTGTACAACTTCAAGTTCACATAATGCCAGAATGCATCATTTGGATTTATGCCGTCTTCATCTTTTGAGAGTTCTGCTTTAATTCCATGCACAAAATACATATCTATCTCGCCCTTATTCTTGGCTTTGACTTTACCTCTGTATTCTGTTATGAAGAGCTCAGAAATAGCTTCGTAGGTAGTTTCTGAAATATTCACCATTCCAACCTGCCCGCTTGACTCCATGCGAGCAGCAATGTTAACTGTGTCTCCCCATATATCGTATGCGAACCTTTTAATACCGACAACCCCTGCAATTAAAGCCCCGGTATGTAATCCGATTCGCAAATCCCATCCAGTTTCTCCTAGCTCCTCTTTCTTTTCTTTAATCTCCAGCATGGCTCTTTGAATATCAAGAGCCGCAAGAGTAGTGTCTATGGCATTACTTTTATTACGAATTGGGACTCCACCAGCAGCCATATAGGCATCCCCAATTGTTTTGATTTTTTCAACGTTGTACTTATTGACAATTTCATCGAACTTAATGAAATAACTATCTAATTCTGCTACTAAATCTTCTGGTTTATACTGCTCTGCGAACTTTGTAAAACCTTCAAAATCGGTAAACATAACTGTAGAGGATCGGTATTTTCTAGCTTTTGCTTTCCCCTTATTTTTAAGTTCTTCAGCCATTTCTCTTGGCAGAATATTAAGCAACAGCTTCTCGGATTTAGCCTTTTCTTCCTCCAGCATTTTTTTTTGCTTGTCAAACAGCTCCTTTTGCTCAATTATTTCAATAGTCCGTTGCTTGACTTGCGACTCTAAAAGGTCTTTCTGCTTTTGATTCCTAACAATTCTACTTTTATACAAAAAGTAAAAAGCAACAATTATAACGGACAATAAAATGGCATCTGCCCAAATTACAGGAAAACTAATTACAAGGTAAATTAATGCTATCATTCGATTTTAACCAGCTTTAGAACCGTCCTTCTGTTTAATGCATGATCAGAATTTTTACACACCTTTTTCTCACAATCAACTACTGGGTGCAATTCCCCATAATGATTCAGCATTATATTTTTAGAGTTCAACCCCAATTTAACTAAATACTCTTTTACGCTATTTGCTCTTTGTTTTGAAAGCTTCAGATTATAGGCCTGAGGACCACGTTTATCAGTATAAGAGTGAATTTCAACATTAAAATCTTGACTGTTTACCAACGTAACAAAGCTTTTCAATTTTAACTTCGAAACTGTGTCTAACATCACTGCATCAAACCTGTAGTATACTGTAAACTTATCTAAATCAATTTCTTCTTGTTCAAATAAAATCAATTTATAATGATCAAAATCCTCTTCTAAAAGAACTATATTTTCATCTAATCTTAGTTTTCTATACTTAAACTCCCCTTTTGAATTTCTTGTCAACTTTGCTATAATATTTTTATCTTCATCTAATGTAACCAGATAAAAGTCATCTTCGTTATCCTTCAACTTGAAGTAGTAATTTTCGTCCGAGTCTAACTTCAGAAAATCAAACTTCCCCTCAGCATCTGTAAATACAGAATCCACAATTTCACCTTCTGAGTTAAATATAAAAATCTCCATCCCCGACTTAAATTCTCCAGGTAATTTCTTGTATACTTGTCCGAAATATGTTTTTTTTCCTTCATAATCAATTATTCCTGAATCAATTAACTCTAAAGGTTCAAAGTTGGCCACTTGATAGGTTAACCTTTTGTATGAAAAGTTCCCTTTTTCATTAATAATTGCTTCTTCAATTACTAGATCATCCGCATCTAATAAAACCAAATTCACCCCTTCTGAATCGTCAAGTTTAAAACTATAGTTCTGGTCGGCATTTAACTTTTCAAAGGTAAAATTACCCTCTTCATCTGTATACATTGAATCAACAGCGCTGCCTGCTTCATCTAACAGGTATACTTTCATACTCTCGTCGAAATCTCCTTGTATTTTTTTAAAAACTCGTCCTTTAAGTTCAACAGAATTAGGAACACTTGAAGCCTGTAATCTTCTAAGTTTATAATATTCATCATACGGAAGAGCGTTGAATGCATAGCGAGCATCGATTAACCTTTTGATCAAAAATAAAATATTCCCTTGGTTGTCAGCAACATAAATTTTTGTGTTTAAACTCTCTTCATCAGAAGGGTTGTCACCTTTGAAATAATACCTCTCATCTATCCTTAATTTGTCATACTGAAATTCGCCAAATTTATTCGAAAACACAGTTGCTATTATACTGTCGTTTTTATCGTAAATATTTATTTTGGCGGCAGATTTTGGTTTCCCAAATGTTTCCACACGAGCAATAATTCCGGTAATTCCGGTATTAATATTAACTAATTGATCGTTTGAAATATAAAATCTCCCATCATTTGAACTTTCTATTTTATAATACCTATCTGATTCATTGAGTAATACCATTTCTAATTCTGGATCCTCTTCAGCAATTTGAATAAAATAGTTAGACCCATTATCTAAGCCAAGCTTCTCAAATTTAAAACTCCCTTCGGCATCTGTAAACATGGAGTCTACTATAGCGCCCTCTTTGTCTACTAGATAAATTAGCTTAGGCTCTGAAAAATCGCCTGGTAGTTTTTTGTAAATGACACCATCGAAACTTGAAGGGTTAACCAAGTCAACATCCTGTATTTCTTGAAGGGCTAAAGATTTAATCTCGTCAGGTTGTAGTACTTTGAATGCAAAGCTTCCGTCCTTTAAGCGGCTTAACAATTTAATCTTTTCTCCGTTTTCGCCGGTTAAATATAGTCTCCCATCCTCAATTAAACCCGAATCTTCACTCTCTATTGTAAGAAAAAAATCTTCATTGTATGGTAGATTGTTAAACTTAAACCTTCCTTCTTCATTAGTGTATTCAAATGCTATTATAGAATCATTTTCGTTTAAAATTTGAACTTTCGTGTCAACTGCCGGCAATGCATTGTACTCTAGTATTCCACTTAATCCGATAGTAAGAGTTTTTTTAGAATAATTAAACTTGTAAATATCATCTTTCCCTATTCCTCCTTCACGATTAGAAGAGTAATAACCTGTCGAATCTGTTATAAAGAAAATACCAAAATCGTCTCTTGAAGAGTTAATTGGCCTTCTTAAATTTTTAGGGGCTTGCCATGCTCCTTTTTTCTCTGCAACGAAAATATCATACCCTCCATAACCTAGAAGACCGTTTGAAGAATAGTACAACTTATCATCACGATAATAAGGGAATGACTCGTTTTTTGATGTATTTATTGTTGGACCTAAATTTTGAACTTGACCCCAAACTTTTCCTTCACGCTCTACTCGATAGATATCCATTCCACCTTGTCCACCTGCTCTATCGGATATAAAAAACAGTTCATCCTCATCTTTCCCGTATGCGGGGTGACCCGTATTGTATTCATCGCTATTAATAGGTAGTTCTTTAAAGTTTTTCCACTTACTGCCATCAAACTCCCCTTCAAATAATTTCATTCTGTTTATGAAACTCTTGCCTCTCATTTCATTGTTTATGCGCATAATTATGCACTTATTTTGAGCTTGGTTAATGGTTAAAGGCCCATCATGGTAGTCAGTATTTATCTTACCTCGAAGCATAACTGACTTTCCACTGGCTCCTTTGATTCCTGCAGTATCCGTTTCATAAATAGACATAAATGAAGTGCCATCCCAAGAAAAAGATTCAGGCGAGTTAAAGTCTTTACTGCGGTCTGAGGTTATGAAATACTTTCCCAGAAATGAAACTAGCCCATATTCCGAATCCTCTGTGTTTAAGCCTTTTCCAAGTTCAACAATAAAGTTTTCCGGTAAATTTTCCCAAACCTGCACCTCATCCATTGATTGGAGTAATAAATTGGCTAAAACTCTGTTTTGCGATTTTTCAGCAAACTTCTCAAATTGCTCTTTTGCTGCGGCCACTTTGCCATTTGCCCTAAGTGTTTGACCAAAGTTTAAATGGTCTTCTGAAGTTACATTATCTGAATTGACAACCAAGGTGTAAAAAACCTCTGCTTGCTCGTAATTGCGAATTTTTCTATGTGAGTTCGCAATGTATTTAACTGGAATGTATGCTCTTGAAGGTTCTTTTTCTGAGTATAATTTCCCAAATAACTTTATTGCCTCTATATATTCTTTGTTTTCATATTTTCCTTTCGCACGTTCTATTCTTTTATCGTTTTGCTGGGCAAAAGAACTTAAACTTAAAGTGAATATAATCAGAAGGGTGGTAGCTTTCTTTAGCAATTTGTTGGTGACTTTATATCTAATCCGAATCTATTAAAAATAACGGGGCGAAACGATTCTAGACCTAAAAAGTTTTAAGTCGTAACCAATGAAAATTTCATGTGCCCCTGCATTTTGTGCATTTAGTGAGGTAAAAGCAAAATCTAACGAGTAACCTATTCGCAGCGCTTTGGTGACATTATACTCTACAATTACAACTGCTCCATATCCTCTTCTGTATGACGCTCCTAACCATAACTTTTCTTTCAACAAGAAACTTACGTTCAAATCTATAAAAGCTGGCTGGTTACTTATTGTTTTTACTAATATTGATGGCTTAAACGTTAATTTTCTGTTGATTACAAAAGCATGCCCCCCGGTTAGAATAGCCTGAACCCTTTGCCTAGAAGCGAAATCAAGATTAACGTTATCAGCTTGAATTCCCAAACGACCTTCATTTAAATGGGTAATCTCTATTCCTACATAATTTCTTTGATCTGAATAGTACATTCCAAAATCAAAAGAAGGGGTAAAGTATGTTTCCTTGCCTCTTTCAATACTGCCAAAATTTGTGCCGTCCTTATATTCAATGTCATCCCAATCAAAAGCATAGTTATAAATACTTGCCCTTAGCCCAAACCCTAGCTTCCCTCTGCCAAGTCTGATTTTATATGCATAAATCCCTGAAATTGAAGTTGTATTTTTTGGGCCTATTCTATCATTTAAAACTTGTAGCCCTAAGCCCATCTTTTTGCTAGCAGTAGGGGAATGAATAGCGAAAGATTCTGATGAAGGTGCTCCGTCAAATCCAACCCATTGAGATCTGTGAATAGCTACTGCACTCATTGTTGCTCTTGAGCCTGCATACGCAGGGTTAACACCAAGTGGGTTAAAGAAGTATTGGTTGAATTGAGGATCCTGTTGTGCTGCAACTTGCAGCGCAAAAAGGCACAATAAGCCAATTATATAACTTTTTACTTTCATATTCTACCTTGTTAACTCAACCCATCCTTTTTCCACTTCTCCTTCAGCTTCGAAAATATAGAAATAGGTATCAGAAGGAAGTTCATTCCCTGACAAATTTTCACCTCCCCAAACAGTTGTTGAATTGTTATAATTTGTTCCTTCCCAAACTTTATTTCCAAGTCGATTATAAAACTTCACCTTATTAAAAGTGAATGCTTCTATGTTGTCAATAATCCAAGTTTCATTTCTACCATCTCCATTTGGTGTTATACCGCTATAAAACTTTAACAAGCAAGGTTTGTCATTAGGCGCATCTATTTTGAACTCAGCCAACCCCGCACAAGCACTATGCCCAGTTACAGTATCAACTATTTGAACCGTATAAGAGCCAGCACTCAAGTTGCTTGCACGATTTCCGACGTTACCATTACTCCAGGTTATTAAATAACTAGCATTAGAGTCACACCCAATAATATTTGAAACCTGGGCAAATCCATCATTCCGTTCATTGCACAGAGGATTGGATACAGTAATATCAAAAGTCATACTATTCCCTTCAAAAGTTTGCTGAAACCCTTGTGTTAATAATAACACATTTGTTGATGGGTCTCCAATCGTTTGAATAAATGCTTCCCCAATTGTTGAAGAGATTTTTAATGTTGAGGAAGAATCGTAACTCCCTCCGCTGCTAATCACATTTTGATAAACATTGAGTTGCGACCAACAAGTGATGCTGATGACTGAAAATAAAATTAAAGAGCTGATGTTCTTCATAATTAAATTGTTCCTCTAAATGTTGTAACCTCTGAACTTAAGATCCTACTCCGTTAATCGCCGTTAAGCTAACGCCTTCGCTTAAATCTGAACTCCTTTTCGTTAGGCTCCAAATGCTAATTAGCAGTATATTCTATATTTACTCCGTGAATATACATTTTCCCATTATTGGTATCCGCTCCACTCGTCCCTTTTCTTCTCAGATAAAAATGAAGAACTTTAGTTGTAGAGTTCGTAGAAATAGAATAACTATATTCCTTCAATCCATGGGCAGTTGAAGAAACATTTAACGAAACGGTGCTGCTGCCTGTCCCAGTAATAGTTGGTGCATTCTCGGCTAATTTTGCAGACCCAAAGGAAAAGGAAATATTTCCTGAATTAGTACTGCTACTATACAATAATTTTATTTTTATAGCTGTCCCAGCAACCCAATCACTTGGAAGAGGCAAAGCCATTGCAATTTGATTAGTTGTATTGTCCGCCATTTCAATAACCGGAAGCGCCCAGCCTCCCAATGTTTTGTAAGTTGCATTAATCATCGCTGTATTCGAAAACATGCCAGGTGCAATTGCAATGCTTCTAGTAAGGCTTGACGGAGTGACGGTCGAGCTCCAGCTTGCATTTCCATTTGCGTCTGAAATCATTACTTTATTTGCCCCAGCACCATTCGTAACTTGCAGTGTCGTGGTTTTTGTTTTTCCAGCAACTTCTAATTTTTGAGTAGGAGCTGAAACACCTATTCCTAAGTTCCCCGCACCAGTAATAGTAAGGTCAGGACCATTCGATGTTAAATGATTTATTATAAAACTATTAGCAAGGCCATTATAAAACATCTCAAATTTATTGTTACCAGCTTTTTGGAAAAAAAACCCCGCGTTGCCCAGATTATTAGTAATATCTAAATATATAAATGGATATGTATCTTCTAAACGAATGTCTCCAGAATTATCGGTTGCTTTAATATGAAACTTATATGAAGGATTTGTTGTACCAATTCCTATATTCCCCGCGGGGTTTATATAAATTCCTTCATTGTCCCCATCACCAGATAAATAGTTTGTCCCTAATTCAATATTTCTAGTAGCAGTGTGATCGCCTAAATTATCACTGACCGCAGAACCCCATGTTACGTTGCCACTGCCATTAGTTTGTAAAACTTGCCCATTAGCACCGTCGGAGGTTGGGAAGTTAAATGCCCCATTAATATTCAGTTTCCCGTTAATTTGTACTGAATCAGCAGCAAAGTCCCCATAAATGAGAGGAGTAGTTGAATTGCTAGTTTCAATATACAATTTGTTGCTCCCTGTTTCAGTGTAACCTGCTTCATAACCTAAAAACAAGTTATTACTGCCTAGTGCTTTAAATCCTGCGTTAGATCCTAAAGCAGTGTTGTAATTTCCTATAATGTTGTTATTCAATGCGTGAGAACCAGTAGCTGAGTTGAGCCCCCCTATCGTGTTGTTATGCAGGGCATAATTCCCTGAGGCAGTATTTTGATCTCCTGTATTATTCTTGTGTAGGGCTTGAACACCATTAGCTGTGTTGTATGACCCTGTAATGTTCTTATTTAAGGCAAAATACCCCGAGGCGGTGTTCTCTCCCCCTGTAGTATTCTTTTCCAAAGCTAAATGTCCAGAGGCGGTATTTAAATTCCCTGTAGTGTTCTTATTTAGAGCATTATGTCCAGAGGCGGTGTTCCCAAAGCCTATGGTATTGTAATATAGAGCCTCAGATCCGTAGGCGGTATTTAAACCCCCTGCAGTGTTGTTATGCAGGGCCGAATATCCTGAGGCGGTGTTTAAATCCCCTGTAGTGTTCTTGTTTAG
>TARA_B110000046_G_scaffold25332_3_pt1 | contig 71966 bp, 67 predicted proteins | sample TARA_B110000046 | Tara Oceans TARA_B110000046 (sample SAMEA4397157) | marine metagenome | biome: Polar Biome; feature: [DCM] deep chlorophyll maximum layer (ENVO:01000326); material: water (ENVO:00002006), including particulate matter (ENVO:01000060) such as... | depth 40 m
TATTATCCCTTTTTAATTGACCTAATGAGCTAGCGCTTTCTTCGTATGTTTTCCATTCAAAAGCGATAAAAACAAAGGACAATGACAATACTAACCCTAAGGCGAAGAAAATACCTTTCTTACCCTCTAAATTAGCTTTGGGATTCTTTTTTAATTGCATGTTGTTTCAGTTTCAATTAGCTAATATAAGAATTTTTCAAACTCTTCTCTTCTTTTAACGCCTGCAGTAATGTTAAGTTTTTTTACATCGTTTCCTTGTAAATAAAACAATAAAAAGACCCACACAATTGGCAATAAAGTCGTAAAGATCTCCTGTTCTATTTAAAATAAAAAGATGTTGAACTACTTCTGTTGCTGCCGCCAATATAAAAGAGAATATAAATAGCTTAGAACGCCATTTACTTAAAGAAGTTGTCCAAACTACTACACTTCCAAGAATAGCATACATTCCAATATGTGCCAACTTATCGGCACCTAATGGCTGTTTTATTGTCAATTCATAGAGTGGAGAAAAGCTTAACCAACAAATGATGAGCACCCATATAAAAAAAGCAACCCACCTTAAATGATTCATTTAGCTAATCTCCGCCAAATACGCTTCAGCAGAGAGTAAATTGTCTAGCTCGCTTAAATCTTCAATCTTTACCTTAATCATCCAGCCATATTCGTAAGGGCTATCATTTACCAATTCCGGAGCAGACTCAATATTTTCGTTTACCTCAACAACTTCACCTTTTAGTGGCATAAACAAATCAGATACAGTTTTAACTGCCTCAACAGTTCCAAAAACCTCTCCTTTATCTAAGTTATCACCTTCAGTTTCAACTTCAACATAAACAATATCACCTAATTCACCTTGAGCAAAATCAGTAATACCTATAATTGCCATATCTCCTTCTACTTTGATCCATTCGTGATCAGAAGTATATTTTAAATTTGCAGGAACATTCATATTTTCAATTTTAGTTGTTACAAACTTATCGAAAGAAAACTACTGAGAAAGGGTAAATCGCAAACTAATTCCAGCATTTGTATTGGCAGTCGGAAAGCTTGATGAAATTAATGGTGTATTTGCTACCCTATCATAAAAGAACCTTAAATTCACCTTACTGCTAAATCGGTAATCTGCTGTAAATTTGATTGTAAAAATTCGCTGACCAGAAGTTAATTCATTTCTATTCTCAACTACCCTTCGAATTATTGTTCGATTATCTCTAATGGAGATGTCAGCCCTTAGGTCTAAATCACTCGCTTTTTCAACTTTCCCAACCTTAAAAGGAAGCTTAACATTGGTCAACCTATAGCCCAAGCCAACGATATATTCCTTTCCAACTACCTCCGTTACTTGGTTATTGGCAAAGCTTAATGATACATTCCGATCTCGCCTCATTTCCAATCGGGTTAATAGGCTATTGTTCCATGTCATGTCAACATTAATCAAAGGACTAAATTGCTCACTGATGCTTGCCACGCTCAACTGTTTGTCGGTAATAAAATTACCATTGGCGTCTAATACTTTAGGTGCCCCGCTGGCGTCTTCTTCGTAAAGTTGATTTCTAGTAAAACTCCCAACACTGAATGTAGAACGATAAGCATGATTCAAGGTGACTGTTTTAAATAGTTTTTTCAACGCAGGTATTTTTGATAAACCGTCATACGTTATGTTCCAATTAGGCATGGGCAACATCTGCGTAAAGTCTTTTAAAAATGTGCTATTCGGACTTTGCCCAGAATATGCAGAAATAAAGGAATACAGTAATACTTCCTGCGCAGTACCACTATATCCTAATGTAGAATCTGGTGCCAATTGCTCCGCATTAACCCTATTATTATCAACCAGAATATCTTGAATAGATTGTCTATTTGTCCGCAGCTGGGTAAATGTTTGATTATCAAAATTGTCTGGATCACTCTCAACAAAAGCGGTTCTAAAACTTAAAAAAGATTGACTGTAACTCCCATTAACAATTACAGGAGCATTGAAATTATATTTCATACTATCCAGATCATCATCAAAAAAGAAATTTCGTGTGGTATTCTCTGACTCCCGTTTACTGGCTTCCAATTGAACTCGAAGCCCTTGAATGGGTTGAAGGGTTGCTCGAATACTAAATTGGCTACTAAAGGTTTTAGAAAAGTCTCCACTTACAAAAACTCCATCTACCAACCAGTCAGGACTTCCATCTCCATCTCCATCATTACGAGCTCTTTCTAAGAATGATTCTCCAGGTCTCTGAAGGCCTGCTACAAAGTCCCAACCTGGAGCACTCCAGCCAGGCCCTAGGCCAAGTAAGCTCATGCTTTGATTGTAATTTGGCAAAATAGTTCCTTCTGTTTCGCTGTACGTTACATTTATATTTTTCAAACTCATTAATGTCCAAAGTGTGTTGTCAAATACAAACCGTTTCAAGAAAAACTTCTTTTTCCGCAACGTATCAGGTTCTTCTTCTTCAACTGATGCTGAAGGTTCTTTAATCACTGCTTCTTGCCCTTTTTCTTTAGAAACTGATTCATCGATTGCTTTCTTTTTACCTTTCTTTTTGCTCTTTTTATCTTCTTCTTCATCCTCTTCTGGGTCTAAAATCACATACTTGTTATCAATTTTAGGATCCTTTAAATCTCGTATGTATTGAAATTTATTTAAAAATGATTGAAAATTAACCGTCGCATTAATTCGCTTTGTATTCGAATTTTGGATTGTAGCTCCTAAGCTAGGCGTCGTATCCAATGGGTTCCCTACTAAGTCCCAAGCATAGGTAGCTCCATATCTAGCAGAAGAGGTGATAAAGTCCAGACCGGGTAACTTGTTTATTGGAATATTATAATTGATGTCGAAGTTGTGCGTGTAATTCGTATTGTCTCCAAAACCCTTAATATTTTCCCAAACCTCTGTTTTATATGCTTGATATGAATCTTCATCCCTGTTATCAACGGCTCCATCCGGCTCTCCAATTAACGCCCTTGTAGAAGCTGAAAAATTAAATGTAATGGACCGCGTAAACTTATGCCTCAGCGTATATAATCGTTGCCAATTAAATGCTTTCTGATAAAAAACTGGTGACTGATTAATAAATGTTCCAGCAGAAGAACTTGTAATTGTTCGTGCTTGTCTCTCTTGATAACTTCTATCAAAAGAGTTCTGCACACTAATTTGACTTGGTACAAAATTAAAATTGATATCCTTAATAATTTTGAACGCCTTGTTACTAAAAATCTTGGCCTTTTTAAAAGGCTCGATACTTTTTGCTTTTCCCGAAAACACATAATTAACCTGTCCTCTATATGTCTCCTGTTTATCCTTTTCGGTATTCACATTTCTTCTAAAAATCTCTGAATAAGCGTAAGTAAAAGAAAAGTTCTCTATGTCATAAAAATTAGATTTCTTCTTATTTGGGCCTGGTGTTTTACGCACATTTGTAAAGTTCAAACTCCTTCTTCTAGTTACATCATCGGTTATTTTTCGGATAGAATCTTTAAATTCTTCAGTTAATTCCGGAGAGCGGAAAAAATCCTTCAACTTAATATCAGGATCAAGCGGATTAAACTCAGGACGAATGGTGCTTTCAGATACGGAGTAATACATCGGAATACTAACATTAGCTTCCTTTGGTAAAAACTTTGCCAATTCTACGCTTGCGGATAAATCATACTGCTGCTTTGTCTCTCTTTGACGTTCGTTCAATTTCTGCTCCAAACTACCCCATCCCGGAGTGCTGTAACTACCTGATAAATTAACCGACCCTAAATCTGCAATCTGAGCAGTAGCTCTTGCCGTGGCTGCCCATCCTCCATCATTATTGAAATCTGATAAACGTAATTCATTCACCCAAACCTCCGCGCACTTCGCCAATCCATCGTCTAAAAATTCAATTGGCCCGCCTCTTCTATTTCGAACTCCAATCATAATCACTCTCACCTCTGCAAGGTTTGGATTTCCCTTTACACGAATAATATTTTTACCGTCAACAGCCTCATAATCATTCCCTATTAAAACACCGCTTCCAGGTCCAATAGTTAATCTATTTCGGGCTTGCTTCGCGTTTATTAACTTATCAAACTCTAAATCGATATCATTATTGTCAGGCCACACCTCTTCCGGTTGATTTCGACCAGGTTGCGTAACATCCAATGGAACTTCATATTCGTAATAGTTATTTGCAAAATCGGTTCCTAAACGAAGTACAACTGATACATCTCCGTTATTTAAAAACTCATCTTCTCTACCCGCCTCGGCATGAGCAAACATTTTCAACCTTTTATATTGACGGATATCTAAATCCAAATAACGGAACGCATATTTTGAGTACCCATCTTGTAAGTCACATACATCTAGCACTAAAGATTGCTCATTTAATTGCCGTTGATTAGTTGTCCCAAAATCAATTTCTCTATTAATATCTGGTGGAATCGTATAATTAATTGGAACACGATTTGAGTTTTCTTCAACATTCACGGCTCCAATGTTGAAAGTAGATGCTCCCGGCTCAGCACCATGAGTGTCTCCTGGCGGAATGTCTGACCCTTGGTAACTTCTCCATTCCCCTCGCACCAAACCAAGTCGTGCAAAACGAACAACAACTTCTTCATCAAAACCTTTAAGAAACATTCTCATAAAACGAATCGATTTAAAATCCCTGATCTCTCCTATAACTTTTTCCGGTTGACGAATTGGAATTTTAAACTGATACCAATTAACCGTTTTTACATCACCGTTTACATTATTCGTAGCACGAACAACATCAGTTATATAATTACTACCGACGTTATTAGGTGATAATAAGTCGGGTGTAAGCTGAACTTTATACTGAAAATAACTTTCTGTTCTATCTAAATTAAAGTTTCTGTTTACATCTTCCACATCTGGAATAGTTGTTGAAGCTGTCGGATAGCTTTCCGGTGATTGATCCCCGGTTGGAGAATTACCCTGATGACCGTTAAATTTTTTGTAACGATCTAAGATTGACAATTGATCAGCATCATAATCTCCCCCTCTATAGTAGTGATAATTATCATTTGAAGGATCATCGAAAAAGGAGCTTAATGCATTTTGGTCTGCAATTACACTAGCTAAGGAATCCAAGTAAGCTTGAAAAAATGCTCTTTCATCTTCATCGGACAATCCGTCTAATCCAATATCTTGAAAACGTCGAGATTCAGGGTTATTATCAAACGCATTCACAACAGATTGAATCGTTGGAATTCTTCCCCAAACAGTTTCATCTGTGTTGGCAATATCACCGTTTTTATCGAACCCATTTTCAAAACTCTTTCGAGAATCCTTCAATATATCTTCAGAAACAGACCCTATATTGAAATAAAGCTGACCTCCGTTATGATTGGGGTTACCATCTTGCTCGTTAAATGGATCCATGATCCAAAATTGAATAAATTCAACATTAGAAGCTTCAAAATCACTAGATGTAATTTCCCGCATAATCCCTCCCCATCTTGTTTCTGGAGAATTTAAAAATCCCTGACTATTAATTCCATCTGAGTAAGGAGTTGGGTTCACTTCATAATTGTATGGCCCTCTCTCCCGCGGATAAAATGACAAATCTAAAGTTGGTAGGTTATTTATTAACCCAGGCTCCGGATCCTTATTCGGAAAAACTTCAGTCTCTAAAATTTCCCTCGAATAATTATTCGATTGACTATCAGAATCACGAATATGCCCCGGGGTTCTTGAATCATTTCTAAAAAATAATGGATCAATTGTATACCATGCTAACTTTGCCCTATTATAACCGTAAGATTCATCATTTACTGCTAAATTGGCCTCTCGGAATAAATCATCTTGACCTTGAGGCGTGCTTGCCAGCGACCATGCATTGAAAGATCGAATATCTAAAACAGTTTGACTTCCTTCAAAGTCATCAATATAGGCAATTCCACTTTTAGTTATGGCCCTAGAATTTCCAGGAAAAAGCTTCGCAACCTCACCCGAAATTGTAAAGGTTGACTTCGTTTTTGTACTATAAAAAGGCAAAATATCAGCCAATTTTGTTAAAATTGGAGCATCTGAAGTATAAGATCCATCCAATCCAACTACAGTATTTGAGATTGGTTCATCACCAATATTTATCTTTCTAGTTAATGGTCGTTCGGTAAGGTTTAGAATTGTTCCTCCCAGATTAATATCATCAGAAACTCGATAGTCAAACCTGGAGCCAATGAGCGTTTTGGTTTGTACATTGAACAAGGAATTACTACCCAAAGAAACTTTTATCGGTTGTCCTGACGCTAAAATACCCTCATTCAAAATTCTAACTCTACCCAAGTTGTAGTCAACAGTGTAATCAGAGTTTTCTGTCAACTGGACACCACCGGCGGTTACAGTAACAGAACCTTGAGGAATGTTAAATGAATTCAATGATATTTCTGACCCGGAGCTAGATTGGTACCTTCCTCTAAATGTAAATCGGTTGTGATCTACGTCTTGCTGGGCAAGAATTTTAGTGGTTGTATAAAGAGAATCATAAGCAAATTTATTTGCTAGGTTCTGGTCGTTAAACTGTGACTTCAAATAGCCGCCAAAAGGCTCTAAAACAGGAAAGTATACCTTTCCATTTTGAGGGTTAATAGTGACATTCTGAATAAAATCAAATAGCCCATCAGGTTGTGGTTGATTGGTTATAGTCATTCGGTCTAAGCCGAGAACGTTGGTTAATGGTGTATTAGCCGGTTTTCCAGATGGGAAATAAGGAATCTCAACTCCAGTCTCTTCATTTAAATACCAAATTTCGAAAGTAAAGTTCTCAGGACTAATATTAAATGCATTCAAAGAATATACATTTTTCATCATTAAATCCCATGAAGGTAACGAGGGGTTGATAATAGTTCCTTTCAATAGTTTCAGAAACAATGCATTTTGACCATCTATACCATCGGTGCTCAACTCCCCAACTTGATACACTTGACCATTATAGGTGTAACGGTAAGAAACTGCTAGCACATCCTGAGGGTTAAGTGTCCTATTTAGCGAAATATAACCTAATTGAGGATTCAATGTGTATTCATTCGGAGAGAGTAACACTGCGTTTTCCAACCGTTCATAATCATCTCCACTTTTAAGTAGTTCCCGTTGTAAAATCTGATCGGCATTATTAAATCCTCGAATATCTGCTGAGCCAGAATATCCGCCAGTCAAATTTGCATATAAATTATTAGCGTCATTTGATGCAATATTCAATCTTGGTGTCGAAGTTTGAACTCTTGATGTGTTATTAATTCTTCGATCATTAGCTAAATCAGTAAAAGCAAGAATATTTCTTGTGTTTTGAAATGACCCTTGAGTATTAGTGATATATACTTCAACTGCTGTAACGTTTATTCTAGATGTTATTCGAGGTGGTGAGGCTAGATTCTTCTCATACTCATCTCTAAATAGGTGAGATAAAAAATAATGCCTATTATCTTCGTACTCAGAAGCTGATTTTTCGAACTCTTGGACTTGTGCTCCCCCAGCAATATCAATTTCTTTTTTCTCTCCTTTTTCTTGAGAAAACAAGGTAGTTACTCTTAATCTACCAAATTGAAGTTCAGTTTTTAGTCCAAATAAAGTTTGACTTCCCGTTATAAGTGAACTTTGTAATGGAAGTGATACGTTACCGGCTTCAATCTTTTTAATTATTTCATCTTCGTAACCAGTATAATCTATCTTTGTTTGATTCTCAAAATCAAAAGTCGCCTCGGTATTATAACTGGTTTGTATTTTTAACTTTTCTCCAATATTTCCAATTACATTTAATTGAATTTTTTGCTGGAAATCAAAGGTACTGGTTCGCCTCTGTCGCTCTGGTAAAATTGGATTTTCACGCCTAGAAACGTTAACTCCAAAAGATAACTCTGCAGAACCTTGTGGGCGAATATCAATTACATTCCCACCAAAAATCCTGTCAAAAAGTTCTCCTTTAATATTTATTTGTGGTCTAAATCCACCTGTTTCGTTTAAACTTTGAGCATCTTGTTTCTGATTCCAAAAGTCCTTTTGACTCTTCGCCAAATCGTACTTTAAATACTCGTCCAAAGTCATAGAGTTTGGGCTTCTGAAATCACGTTCACCTAACTTCTGATAATATTTATACTCTCCGGTAGCAGGGTCGTATTCAAATTCCTTTTTAATATTACTTGGATCCTTCATGTATAAAGGACTTCTATTCTTTTCATACCCTTCGTTGCTCTTATCATCAAAAGGGAAAAGAAGCTTCACTTTATTACTATCCTTTTCTGTGGAGTCTACTGGGGTAAATAAAACACCAAAGCCACCCTGCGAAGGTGGCTCAATTGGCATAGATGCCAAAAGGGAGCTAACAAAAGCTCCAAACAAAATCATCGGTAAGATAAACCTACTTATATAGCGTTTTTTGTGAATCAAATCTGTTCTACTAGTTTACAAGCCTTTTAATGCCTGTTTTATAACATCTTCTACTACAGCTGACGGATCTGCAATTAATATTTTTTGAATCATTTTTTCAGCCAAGTTTTTATTAAACCCAAGGTTTACCAGAGCTGATAACGCCTCTTCCTTTAATGTATTGTTCAGCCCAATAGCATTTTCTGAAGAAATATTTTCTTTTGAAATTTTATCTTTTAAATCAATAATAATTCTTTGTGCAGATTTAGGTCCAATTCCTTTCACTCCTTTAAACCAAGCTGTGTTGCCACTTAGAATAGCTTGCTGAATCTCTTCCGCATCTGCAGAGGAAAGAACTAATAAAGCAGTTGCAGGGCCAACACCAGAAACCGAAATTAACATTTGGAACAACCTTCTTTCAGAAACATCTTTAAAGCCATATAAAAGTTGAGCGTCTTCGCGGACTATAAATTCCGTAAAAAGTTTACAGCTCTCCCCCTCACCTAGCTTAGAGTATGTGTTTAAAGAAATATTCAATTTGTAGCCAACTCCGCCGCAATCAATTACAACATAAGTTGGACTTTTTTCTACTAATCTACCGTTAATATGAGCAATCATTTATTTTCTTGTTTGAGCATCTACTGCAGCAATAGTTACCATGTTTACTATTTCACGCACACTGCTACCTAGCTGCAAAATATGAACGGGTTTTTCTAACCCTAACAATATAGGTCCAATGGCTTCTATCTCGCCCATCTCTTGAACTAGTTTATAAGCAATATTACCAGCGGCCAAATCCGGAAATATTAATACATTAACCTTTTTATTTACCAATTTTGAAAATGGGAATGTTTCTCTCATTGCTTCCTTATTTAAGGCAAAATTTGCCTGCAACTCTCCATCAACAACTAATTCAGGGTGGTCTTTATGCAATATTTTAACTGCGTCGCTAACTTTCTTAGACTCTCCAAAATCTGTAGAACCAAAGTTTGCAAAAGATAACATAGCAATTCTAGGTTTAATATTTAAGCGTTCTACCGATTTTGCAGCTAAGTATGTAATGTCAGCTAAATCTTGGGCATTCGGATTAACATTTATTGTTGTATCGGCAAAGAAAACAGGTCCGCTTTTGGTGATTAGAATATACATACCTGCGATTTTGTTCACTCCTTTCTGAGTGCCTATAACTTGCAGTGCTGGGCGGATAGTTTCAGGGAAATTCCTAGTAATTCCACTAATTAAAGCATCTGCATCTCCTTGTTCCACCATCATTGCCCCAAAGTGATTTCTATCTCTCATTCTATGACGAGCTTCGTATTGTGTCAATCCTCTTCTTTGGCGTTTCTTAAAAAACACATCGCCGTAAGAATATCTCTGCTCATTTCTTTCTTCGTCTTTAGGATTTATAATTTCAACTCCGTCTAACTCTAAATTATTCTCTTCAATCAAACGGTTAATACGTTCATGATTTCCTAATAAAATTGGAATAGCGATACTCTCGTCCTTAACAATCTGAGCAGCTTTCAAAACCTTATAATTATCCGCTTCAGCAAACACAATACGTTGAGGTTTTCCTTGAGCTCTTTCAGTCATATTCTTAATGAGCTTATTGTCTAATCCCAACCTTCTACTTAGCTCCAACTTGTATTTTCCCCAATCTTTAATCGGATGCTGAGCAACACCGGAAGCTATAGCTGCTTTCGCAACTGCTGGGGCAATAGTCATGAGTAACCTAGGGTCCATTGGTTTTGGAATAATAAAATCTCGCCCAAATGACAAATTTCGAGACCCATATGCCTCATTTACTTCCTCTGGTACGGGCTCTTTTGCAATCTTTGCAATTGCCTTCACTGCAGCAAGTTTCATCTCTTCATTGATAGTCGTAGCACGAACATCTAAGGCTCCTCGAAATATAAATGGAAACCCTAAAACATTATTAACCTGATTAGGGTGGTCTGAACGACCTGTCGCCATTATTATGTCCTTTCTTGCCGCAAGTGCTTCTTTATATGGAATTTCAGGATCAGGGTTGGCTAATGCAAAAACAATTGGATTCTCGGCCATGGACTTAATCATAGCTCCTGAAACAATGTTTCCTTTCGATAAACCTAAAAACACATCTGCTCCTTTCATGCTCTCTGCCAAAGTATTCACATCTTCAGCGGTCGCAAATTCTGCTTTATATTTATTCAAGTCTGCTCTGTCCTTTCGAATAGCTCCCTGACTATCGCACATTACAATGTTGCTTCCCTTAGCTCCCAATGAAACATAAAGCTTAATACAAGCCATCGCAGAGGCACCAGCCCCATTAACCACGATGTTTATTTCATTAATATTTTTACCTGCCAGCTCCAGTGCATTTAGCAAGGCTGCGCTTGAAATTATTGCCGTACCATGCTGATCGTCATGCATGATTGGAATATTTAACTCTTCTTTTAAACGTCTCTCTATTTCAAAACATTCCGGAGCTTTTAGGTCTTCTAAATTAATTCCGCCGAAAGTTGGTGCTATTGCTTTAACCGTGTCAACAAAACGGTCTACATCTTTTGCGTCAACCTCTATATCAAAAACATCGATGTCCGCGAAAATTTTAAATAACAATCCTTTCCCCTCCATCACAGGTTTCGATGCTTCCGGTCCAATATCACCCAACCCTAAAACAGCTGTTCCATTAGATATAACAGCAACCAAGTTTCCCTTTGCTGTATACTTGTATGCTAAGTCTTTATCATCGGCAATTTTTTTGCATGGCTCTGCTACTCCCGGAGAATAAGCTAACGCCAGGTCACGCTGTGTACTATAAGGTTTTGTAGGTCTAACTTCAATCTTTCCAGGTTTCCCATCGGAGTGATAATCTAATGCTTCTATCTGCTTTCTAGAGTCGGCCATATTTATTAATTTAAAGGGCTGACAAAAGTACGAATTGTCTACTGCTTCTGAGGAAATCTAAGTCCGTATTTTCATCTAGATAAAATGACAAGAATGGCAAAAATAGTTGTATTCAGTGGCGCAGGGATGAGCGCAGAAAGTGGCCTAAAGACTTTTAGAGATAATGATGGTCTTTGGGAGAATTACAAAGTTGAATAAGTTGCTACACCAAAAGCTTGGCAGGCTAATCCTGAAACGGTCTTGCATTTTTATAATTTACGAAGGAGACAATTATTTCAAGCCAAACCAAATACAGCTCATCATTTAATCTCCAAATTAGAAAGAGATTATTAGGTAACAATAATAACTCAGAAGATATATGATTTACATGAACGAGTGGAATCAAGTAAAGTTCTGCACCTTCATGGCGAGCTAAAAAAGGTAAAAAGCGAAAAGTTTGACAACCTTATTTACGATTGGGATAAAACAGATTTAAACCTGCGGGATTTTTGTGAAAGGGGAACACAATTGAGGCCCCATGTGGTTTGGTTTGGAGAAGAAGTACCGATAATGAGCAAAGCAATAAAAATTGCTCAAGAAGCGGAAATCTTAATAGTTATTGGAACGTCCCTAAATGTATATCCAGCGGCTAATATTGCTTTCTCAGTTGGGGATAATTGCATTAAATACTTAATAAGCCCAAACCCTCCCGCAGTTGATAACACAGCTAATTTTATAGTTATAAAAAGCAGGAGCAGAAGAAGGCTTAACAATTCTTCTCAAAAAAAATTTACAACAAAAAGGAGCTGGATAGCCCCCTTTTTGTTGTAAATATCAAAGACTTATTTGACAATCATTTTCTTCGAACTAACTCTTGCGCCGTCAGCAATAACGTTTACAAAGTAAATTCCTTTTGGAAATCCGTCTACATTTAATTCATAAGTAGAGGTTCCTTTATTCATTGACGATGTAAAAACTTGTTCTCCAAGAATATTGAATACTTGAACTTCTTGACGATTAAAATTCAAAGGAGTTTCAAAGTTGATGATAGCAGCCGTTATTGCAGGATTAGGATAAATTGAGAAGTCACTATTCGTTTTTCTTTCCTCTAATGAAGTAACGTTTCTAATATCCCATCGAATAAAAAACGCCGCATTATTTCTATTTCTCTTGTCATTTAGTTCATACTTGTAAATAGCGATACCGTTAAAAGCCGAGTCAATGTAAACTGTAAAAGGTGAATCTCCAGCGACAAGTCCTGCTGGATCAACTCGAACCGTATCTGTTTGTGAAGTCAAAAAACGAATAACTCCGGCCTTTACTGGAGCTTGACAAGTTTGGCCATAACAATAGAAATCGTAAGAACCTGCAATGGTTTGTACTTCCGTTCTGCTTAACGTTAGTACCATTGTATCAGTAGTATTATTTGTGATTGTAACAAATTCTTTATGATCGAATGTAGTCTGTCCGCCTGACCTGTAATACTCAACAAAAGTTACTGTATCTCCATTAACTATAGCATCTGAAGTGTCTCTTATTACTATGCTTTGAGCATCCGCTACAAAACCAATTGATAGTAAAAGAGCAAAAAGTAATATTTTTCCCATAATTTTAATTTTTACAAATATAAGCTTTTCGAATTATTTGATTCTAAATTTTTTGGTATCATATTTGAATTGTAAACGTAAAAAACAATTAAGATGAAGTTAACAAAATTAATTTTCACGGCTGTATTGCTATGCATTTTTAGTGCTGCAATCGCACAAGAATCTAAAACGGTACCAGCTGTTGATATTAAAAAATTAAATGGCGCAACGTTTAATACAAAAAATATTGAAAATGACGGAAAACCCATTATTATCAACTTCTGGGCAACATGGTGCAGCCCTTGTAAACGAGAACTAAATAATATTGCAGAAGTTTATAAAGATTGGGCTGAAGAAACTGGAGTTAAATTAATCGCCGTCTCAATTGATGATACTAGAAACATGGCAAAGGTTGCCCCTTACGTAAATGGAAAAGGCTGGGAATATGACGTATATATTGATCCAAATGGCGATTTCAAAAGATCTTTAGGTGTTAACAATATCCCTCATACTTTCTTAGTAGATGGGAAAGGTAACATTGTTTGGCAACACAACTCCTACTCTGAAGGAGATGAAGACGAACTATTAGAGCTAGTTGAAAAACTATCAAAAGGAGAAAGTATAAATTAACTTGAGGTTATAAGTCTGATAAGATAAAATCTGGGTAACTATTACTCAGATTTTTTTTATTTTTAAACTTTAGAATACTTCCAATCTAATTACATATGAATATAATTAAAACTCTGATTTCAATCTCGGCTATTACATTCAGTATTTCAACCGCAAAGGCACAAAGTGCAGACGAGATACTAAATAGAGGTCAAATCAGGGGAAACTTTCAAATTGAAGGGCAAATTTATCAAGAAGACCCTGTAATTGGAGCGGAAGAGGTTCCCGAACGATACCGAACAAATGCTTTCTTGAATGTTATCTATACAAATGGTGGGTTTTCTGCTGGTATACGTCACGAAAGTTACTTGAATCAACTATTAGGTTACCCAGAGGGTTATGGAAATAACTCTGGAATCATGTATCGCTACATTTCCTTCACAAAAGATAAATTGGCAGTTACTGTAGGAAGTTTCTACGAACAATTTGGCAGTGGATTAACGCTAAGAACTTATGAAGAGAGAGGATTAGGGTACGATAATGCATTGGAAGGAATTCGAGTAAAGTATCAACCCGTTAAAGGTATTAATCTAACAGGTCTTACCGGAAAGCAACGATTGTTTTTTGACTTTGCTCCTGGAATTGTTAGAGCTTTTGACGCAGACATAAACATTAATGAACTAATCCCCATTTTGCAAGAAAGCAAAACTCGCGTCCAAATAGGTGGAAGTTTCGTAAGCAAATATCAAACGGACGATAACTCTGCATTTGTGCTTCCTGAGAATGTAGCCAATTATGGTGGTAGAATCAACATTTATCGAGGTAAAATAAATTTCATGGCCGAATATGCAAAAAAAATTAATGACCCTTCAGGAGACAACAGGTTTATTTATCATGAAGGAGAAGCCATTTTTCTTCAAGGTTCATATTCTCAGAAAGGGTTCGGGGTTATTGTTTCAGCCAAGAGAAACGACAATATGAGTTTTCGATCAGATCGAAATGAAGGAATACAAAATGCGTTAATTAACTATCTTCCGGCTTTAACAAAACAACATACTTACAACCTTTTAGCAACTTTGTATCCATATGCAGTGCAATTAAATGGCGAACTCGCTTTTCAAGCAGATGTTATTTATAACGTTAAAAAAGGAACAGCTCTTGGCGGAAAGTATGGAATGGGTATTCAATTGAACTTCTCATCAGCGAGCGGTCTAGATACTACTAATCTTAATGATGAAAGCACTAACAGATTAGGTTACACGTCAAAATTTCTAAGTCCTGGAGAAAATTATTTTAAAGATTTTAATACAACAGTTTCCAAAAAAATTAACAAGCAATGGAAAGGAAAGCTTACTTATGCTTACTTGGAGTACAATCAAAATGTAATTGAAGGTAAGAGTGGACAGGCAGACGTTTTTGCAAACGTTGGAGTGATAGAAGCTACGTATAAGATTAATAAAAAGCATTCTATTCGAACAGAAGTTCAAACGTTGATTACTGAACAAGATAAGGGTGATTGGAGAACACTTCTTATTGAATACTCATTTTCTCCACATTGGTTTTTTGCGGTTCAAGATCAATACAATGTTGGGAGCGATAAAGCGTTCCAGAAAGGAAGTAACATCTTTGAATCCGTTTCTAACATCAAATTCAATTCAGCTTACAACTATTACAATGTAAGTGCAGGTTATAACAATGGAGGAAATAGAATATCATTAACTTACGGTCGTCAAAGAGCTGGTATCTTCTGCATCGGCGGGGTTTGTAGAGTTGTTCCGGCCTCAAGTGGATTATATATCTCAATAACAAGTAGTTTTTAAGAATAACAGCATGAAAAAAATAAGTTACATCGCTATACTCTTCTTTGGATTATCAGTAGCTTGCGATAAAATTGATGATCCAATTCCAGCCGATTTAGGAACTTCGGTTTCGCTAGATGGAGATGTAGAGTTTATTTCCGAGCGTCAATTCAACTTGAATGATTCGAATGATTTGAAAAGCTTCATCACCAATAATGTTTGGGATACTACTAACGGGTCTGACAATTCGAATAGGAGATTTATTGTTTTAGAAGAATTTACGGGGCATAAATGTTCAAGCTGCCCCAGGGGGACAAGAGAAATTTCTAGATTAAAAGATATTTTCAACGAACAATTAATTCCTGTGGGAATACATACAGGATTCTTTGCTAACCCAAACCCACCTACCGCAGATAAGTATACAACAGATTTTAGAGCCCCCGGAGGACACGGCACTGCCTATGTGCAAGCATTTAAAGTATCTGGTAATCCAAGAGGAATTGTGAATCGAGTAGGAATTGCTAAAGCAGAAACCCAATGGGAAGCAGACATTATTGCAGTGAAAGATTTAGCCCCAGAAGCTACACTCTTTTTAAGTAATTATTACGATTCTATTAATCACGTTGTACGATCACAAGTCGAAATCGATTGGAACATAACCTCTTCTAATGAATACCATCTTCAGCTCTATGTGATTGAAGGAAAAATTATTGATTGGCAGCTTGATGGAGCGATAGATGTGCCGTACTATGAGCATAAATTTGTATTAAGGAAAGTAGTAAATAGTACTTTCGGTAAGAAATTGAAACTAGCAACAAATGGAGAATCTGAAAAATTCCAGTATATCTTCAAAATGGACAATAAATGGAACGCAAAAAATTCAGAAGTTGTTGCGTTTATTTTTGACAATGATCCAAATGCTTACGAGGTAATTCAAGCGAATTCGGCTTACGTGAAGTAATGGAAAGAAAGAGAACCCTTTTCAATTCAATTGGTTTAATCGATATGAGGTACACTCTACTAGTCACAATTCTAATAATGGGCACGTCAATTTCTGCTCAACAATTTCGAGCGGGAGTTTCTTTTGGTGTTAATGCTTCTCAAATTGGAGGTGATGGTTATTCTGGATTTAATAAAGCTGGTATAAATACTGGACTTTTCTCCAATACAAAAATCACCAAAGAATTAGATTTTCAATTTGAAATTAATTACAACGAGAAAGGAAGTCGTAAAAATGCCCGACCTGACGAAGATGACAATGATTTCTTCTTACTTAGGATGCCTTATATTGAAATTCCACTTATGGTTCAATACCATAAGAAGAACTTTACTTACGAAGCGGGATTATCCTTTAGCCGACTACTGTCTTCATCCCTTGAAGACGAAAATGGTACGTTTGAAATAGAGCCCCAGTTAAATCAATTTAGCGATAACGATTTTGCTTTCCTGCTTGGAGTTAACTTTAGTTTTACAGATAATATAATAATGAACTGGCGATTTAACACTTCATTTTTACCGTTTCGTAAATTCGACAGTGGAAGTAATGAATTACCTTTCGATAGTGGAATGTATCACCATTATGTAGCCTTTACATTACGATATCAATTTTTAGGAAACCTATGAAAAATAAGATAGTTGTAGCCATTTCTGGTGCTTCGGGTTCAATCTATGCTAAACTATTGCTAGACAACTTAGTTAAATTAAGTTCTCAAATTGATGATGTTGGAGTTATTATGTCGGATAATGCGAAATTGAATTGGGCGCTTGAATTAGGAAATAAAGAATATCAAAACTACCCTTTCACATTTTATTCTAAAAATGACTTCATGGCTCCGTTTGCATCTGGCTCTGCAAAATACAATGCAATGATTGTTGTGCCCTGTTCAATGGGTGCTTTAGCAAGAATTGCTACAGGCATATCAAATGATTTGACAACAAGAGCTGCAGATGTTATATTGAAAGAGCGCAGGAAGCTAATATTAGTTGTTAGAGATACCCCGCTTAGCTTAATCCACCTTCAAAATATGACAACCATAACGCAATCAGGAGGAATTATTTGCCCGGCCATCCCTTCATTCTATAGTCAACCAGACTCAATAGAAGAATTATCCCAGACTGTAGTAAATAGAGTGATTGACCTATTAGGTTTGAAAGACAGCAGTTACCGTTGGGGAGAAGAGTAATGAACAGCTTTTCAAATGTTAATTGTTCAAAAATATTACGAGTCACTTGACAATTTTATACTAATTCGTGTGTAAATTGTACACAGAAATAAACCACAAACACAATGTACGAGATGAGCAAAAAGGTGCTTACGAGAGTAAGTTTTGATAGGGTACTTTTTAAGAAAGAATTAAGCAAAGCCAGAAAATGGCTAAAGCCAAAAGAATCATTGATGCTAAAGGCATGGTGTCTGGCCACATTTGGTCATGTCTACCAAGATGTAATTTTGGAAGTTTTTGAAACTATTTCTTAAAGAACTATTACAAAAAGAAAAACTGTATTAACCGAGCCCCAAACTTGATTTGGGGCTTTTTTATTTTAAAAAATCAAAATTTCGTTTTAACCCGATAAACTTTGTGCGTTTTACCGCTGACTTTTGAAATAATTTAGAAAAATCCTCTTGACCTAATTCTTCCCAATTTTTTTTAGTCATATCCAATAAGTTCAAGCTTGGTTGGAACCTTTCTTCTGTATTTTGTTTTCCAAAGCGATTCCACGGACAAACATCTTGACAAATGTCACAGCCAAACATCCAGTTCTCTAATTTACCTTTGAATTCTATTGGTAGATTTTCATCCTTTAGCTCAATTGTAAGATAAGATATGCACTTATTGGAATCAATCTGCCTTGCAGGCAAAATAGCATCAGTAGGACAACTTTCTATACACTTGGTGCAAGTCCCACAGTAATCTCTAATGGGTCCATCTGGTTCTAACTCTAGGTCAATAACGAGTTCCGCAATAAAAAAATCCGAGCCACTGTGTTTGTTAATGAGCATACTATTTTTACCAATCCAACCTAATCCGCCTTTTCGAGCCCAAGCGCGGTCTAAAACTGGAGCAGAATCAACAAATGAACGGCCTTCAACAGCACCAATACGTTCTTGTAATAGACTAAAAAATTCATTTAACTTATCTCGTACTACAAAATGATAATCTTCTCCATATGCATACTTGGCTAATTGGGGTGCTTCTGAATCATTTTGTCGAAGTTTTGTATGATAATTGTACAACAACGAAACAACCGATTTGGATCCTTCTACAAGCTTTGTGGGATCTACTCGCTTGTCAAAATGGTTTTCCATGTAGGACATTTTTCCATTTCCTCCGGAATTCAGCCAATCCTCTAGCCTAATTGCATCTTCAACCAATAACTCTGATTTGGAGATTCCTACATAATCAAAGCCAAGCTGATGAGCAATACTTTTAACTATTTCTGTATTACTAAGGGGCATTACTTATTCGAAAAGTGTTCCATCGTTGCGAGAATTTGTCCTGCCCAAATGCTTGTATGCTGCATCGGTAACTTCTCTTCCTCTCGGGGTTCTTGTTATAAACCCTTCTTTTATTAAGAATGGTTCGTATACTTCTTCTATCGTGCCAGCCTGTTCGCCAACGGCAGTAGCAATTGTACTCAACCCTACAGGCCCTCCTTTGAACTTATCTATAATTGTTACAAGAATTCTATTATCCATCTCATCAAGTCCATATTTATCGACATTTAACGCTCCTAAAGCCATTAACGATATTTCGATATCAACTATTCCATCTCCTTTTATTTGGGCAAAATCACGGACTCGTCTTAACAAAGAATTGACAATTCGTGGTGTACCTCTACTTCTACCGGCAATTTCATAGGCTGCGTCATTCTTAACTTCTATATTAAGTATCCCTGAAGAACGGTTCACTATTGTAGCTAACAAATCCTTATCATAATATTCCAATCTAGAATTTATACCAAATCGAGCTCGAAGTGGCGCGGTAAGTAAACCAGCTCTAGTAGTTGCGCCAATTAAAGTAAAGGGGTTTATCTTGATTTGAACGCTTCTTGCATTTGGTCCCGAATCAATCATTATATCAATTTTATAGTCCTCCATAGCAGAATATAAATACTCTTCCACTACCGAGCTTAATCGATGAATCTCATCAATAAATAGAACGTCGCCTTCTTCTAGGTTCGTCAGTAAACCGGCCAAATCAGCGGGTTTTTCTAGCACAGGTCCAGAAGTAACTCGAAATGAAACATCCATTTCGTTCGCAATTATATTAGCCAACGTAGTTTTTCCTAGTCCCGGAGGTCCGTGCAATAACACGTGATCTAGCGCTTCTCCTCTTTGTGAGGCAGCTGAGACAAAAATTTTCAAATTCTCTACAACAGGTCCTTGACCTGTAAAATCGTCAAAACTAAGCGGACGTAAAACCTTTTCAATTTCTACTTCGCCCGAACTGTCTAAATCTATATTGGGATTCAAATTGTCGTTCATTCTACTCTCTTCTTCCTTTCAAAACTAATCATTTAATCAACGTTCAAATCCCGTAATATATCTTGAAAATATATTCTGGTCTTAAAGATATAAACTGGTGAAGTAAACTTCTCCTTCAGCTGATTATTTGGAATAACCATAAAACGGTATCCAATTCCAAAACCAGCTCCAAAATACTTAAACACCCTATACTGGAATGTAATAGCAGGCTCATAGCTCATTACAAACTCTTTTCTTAGTTTGTCGGAATCTCCATTAGAATTCAATGAATAATATGAACTTCCTAAACCAATTTGAACTGGGATGGATAACTCCCATTTATGATTCTTAAAGAAAACATACTCCAAGTATGAGCTAAAATTATAAAAGCCTAATTGAACTTTAGTTTCAAGTTCATCCTCCAATATTGTTGTAGAAAGTGGTGACCAAAGTTGGTTATAACCAATTCCAAAACTCAATTTCTCAGCAAACTGAATTCCAATTTTTAATCCGACAGTCTTAACTCCTCTTTGATTAATAAATGAATGCCTAGAGTCAAACTTAAATTCAAAACTTGGCTTGGTTTTAAGAGCATTCTTTAACTCCTCTTCAAAAGATTGGGCTGTACTGTTGATATACGAGCACATTATGCAAACGGCGAAAAATATTTTACTAATTATTGGCATAAAAAAATGTCCTTACGAAGGTAAGGACATTTAAATTATAATAGTTCTACTAATTAGTGACTTTCTTCTTCTCCCTCTCTTAAAGACTCTGTTTGTGGAATAAAGTCCTCCTCTATTCCTGGCTTAGAATAATCGTAAGGCCATCTGTGCACTATAGGTAATTCTCCTGGCCAATTGCCATGGATATGTTTTACCGGGGCAGTCCACTCTAATGTTGTTGATTCCCATGGATTCTGAGGAGCCTTAGGACCTTTAAACATACTATAAAAAATATTGAAGATAAAGAATAGTTGAGCAAATCCAGCTATCATTGCAAATACTGTAATTAACTCATTGATGTCATACATTTCATTAAACATTGGGAATTCAGTGTTAGCATAGTATCTTCTTGGAACACCAGCTAAACCTAAGAAATGCATCGGAAAAAACACTCCATAAGCTGAAATTATCGTCGCCCAAAAGTGAAGGTAACCCAAGTTTTTATCTAGCATTCGTCCGAACATTTTTGGGAACCAATGATAAATACCACTAATCATCCCAAACGTTCCTGATAGTCCCATTACAATATGGAAGTGACCTACTACAAAGTAAGTATCATGAACATTAATATCTAATGCCGAATCACCAAGGATAATACCTGTTAATCCTCCTGTTATAAAAGTTGATACTAAGCCAATAGCAAATAACATCGCTGGAGTGAATCTAATATTTCCTTTCCACAAAGTAGTTAGATAATTAAATACCTTAACAGCAGAAGGAATAGCAACTAATAGTGTTGTAAATGTAAATACAGCTCCCAAGAAAGGATTCATCCCTGTAATAAACATATGATGACCCCATACTAAGAATGAAATAAATGCAATTGCAAGTATAGATCCAATCATCGCACGGTATCCAAAAATCGGCTTTCTAGAATTAGTTGCAACTACTTCAGATGTTATTCCTAATGCCGGAAGCAAAATAATGTATACCTCTGGGTGACCTAAGAACCAAAATAGATGTTCATATAGAATTGGAGATCCTCCAGCTACTTCTAGTGCCCCGCCTGAAATGTAAATATCAGATAAATAAAAACTTGTTCCAAAACTTCTATCGAATAACAACAACAATACTGCTGAAAATAAAACTGGAAATGATAATACTCCCAACACTGCAGTTATCAAGAAAGCCCAAATTGTTAGCGGTAACCGTGTCATTGTCATCCCTTTTGTTCTCAAGTTGAACACCGTTACGATATAATTAAGAGACCCTATTAAAGATGAAACGATAAATATTGACATTGAAGTAATCCAAAGTGTCATTCCCATTCCTGACCCTGGCATAGCTTGAGGCAATGCACTTAGTGGTGGATAAATTGTCCATCCTCCAGCTGCAGGTCCACCTTCAACAAATAAAGATGCTATCATTATACAAGATGAAATGAAGAAGAACCAATAAGAAAGCATGTTCATGAATCCAGATGCCATATCCCTTGCACCAATCTGAAGTGGAATAAGCAAATTACTGAACGTACCACTTAAGCCCGCCGTAAGCAAGAAAAAAACCATGATTGTACCATGAATAGTTACAAGCGCCAAATATTTGTCTGGAGCAAGAATACCCTCAGGTGCCCAACTACCTAAAATTGGCTCTAAAAATGCAAAACTTTCCCCTGGATAACCGAGTTGAAGTCTAAAAATCATTGACATAATCATACCAATAAGCCCCATTAAAGACCCGGTTAAGAAGAATTGCTTTGCAATCATCTTATGATCGGTACTAAATATGTACTTAAATAAAAAATCGTTATCCTCGTGGCGTGCTGTTGCTCCCATATCCTATTAATTTATCTTAATTAATTTAACACTGAAAGTTGAGTGCTTTCTCCTACTTTGGTTTGGGTAGTGTCCATCTGAAGACTTTCCTCTGATTGAACATCTACAGTTTGTTCAACTGCTAAAAACTCCTTTTGTTCACTTAACCATTTGTTGTAATCCTCTTCGCTTACAACTTTAATTTCCATTTTCATATTATAATGAGCCGCGCCACAAATTTTGTTACAAAGCAAATAATATTCGAAATCTTCATCTCCTGTAACTTCTTTCATTTCAGCCGTTGTTTTATTTGGCTTAAATTGAAATCTTGTTGTCATTCCCGGAACGCAGTTCATTTGCGCTCTAAAATGCGGCATATAAGCTGAATGTATTACATCCTGAGCTCTAAAGTAAAATTGTACATTTTTATTCACTGGTAAATAAAATTCGGCTTTTACGTACTTATCATCAGCTGCATTGGCATCAGATGAATCAATTCCTAAGAAATTTATACCTTCAATAAATCTAACATTCGCTTTACCAAACTTCTCGTCTTCTCCCGGATATCTGGCAGTCCAATCAAATTGTCTAGCATACAATTCAATTTCAATCCGATCATCCTCAGCTGTAAGAGGGGTAGTAATATCATTCCATATGCTTAAACCATATAGAATTAAGATTAAAAGAACGGTTGCAGGAATAGCAGTCCAAAGAATCTCTAGCTTATTGCTATGTGAAAAATAAGTTGCCTTTCTATTTTTATCATAAGCATATTTCCATGCGAAATAGAATAATAGAATGTGTGTGATAACGAATACAGGAGTAATCACAATCCACGTAATATCCATCAAATTGTCAACAATTTCCCCATGGTCAGATGCCGCAACAGGCAGCATCCTGTCCCCCCAAGCTACTAATTGCCAAATAATGAAAGCGAAGTACGCAATCAAAAACACCGGCATCAATCTAGCCTGAAACCTGTTCTCTCTTGCATTTGGCATATAAGAATTTTCTCCTTTGGCAACAGAAACCATATTTAGCACACTTACTACCTTACTAATGGCAATAATTCCTAGTACTACTCCTAATAAAATCAACAAATCAGTCATTATCTTCTATTTAATCTTTTAGATATGTAAATGATTACTTTCATCCAAAAATGGATGGTTCACTACTGATATAGGCGCTTTAGAGAAAGCTCTAAATACAACGAATAAAAACAGTCCTAAAAATCCTAATGCCATTCCAAGCTCCATCCAACCAAGATGTGCATGGCCTCCGAGGCTACCTGGCATTATCATCATATAAACATCTAACCAGTGTCCTACAAAAATGATAGCACCTACTACAATCAGATATCCTATTTGTCTCTTTGCATCTCTAGAGATTAACATAATCATTGGAAATAGGAAATTCGTAAAGAACATTCCGAAAAATAACCACTTATAATGCTCAATTCTTGTTATGTAATAAGTTACCTCCTCTGGAATGTTTGAATACCAGATTAACATAAACTGAGAGAACCATAGGTAAGTCCATAAGAAGCTAATTGCAAACATCCATTTCCCAGCATCGTGAATGTGACTCTTATTTACATTCGGCAAATAACCTTTGTTCTTAAGCCATATAGACATCAATACAAATACAATCATAAAACTTACCCACATTCCCGAGAATACATACCAGCCAAATAATGTAGAAAACCAATGAGTATCAATTGACATAATCCAATCCCAAGAAGCTGTTGACGATGTAAATGCGAAGAAAACTAGGAATATTGCTGCGTAAGTTATGTTCTTAAAGTGAATTTTTATCCCACCTTGTGCATCTTCCAATAATGATCTTTTTCTAAAAAGGTTTGCAAAATAACACCAAACACCTATGTAAATTAATGTTCTGATCCAAAAGAAAGGTTGATTCAAATAAGCTGACTTCCCGGCTATAATATGATCGTACTTTACATTCTTAATAGCTCCATCCGACATTTCATGTAAATATTCAGGATGCGGCGTTCCCATGGTTGCCTCCATAACAAATTCGTACATAACAGAAATATCCATCCAGTGATATACGTGATGTAAATGGAAAGTCCCGGCTGCGAAAAATACAATAAGAATAGCCGATCCAACAAATATATATTGGGATATTCCCTCAATAACTCTTTTTAGTGCAATCATATAACTTGCTTCAGTTGCATACTGCAATGCCAGAAAAAATAATGCTCCTAAGCTAATTGCAAAATAAAAAAAGCCATTCACAAAAATATTTGCCCAAAAGCGATTATGGTGATCAGAAGTGTCTGCAGCGTAACCTACGACCATAGCAATAACTCCTATCAGCATCAATACTGAAAATGTAAGTTTTGCACGTTTTGTAAAAATAAAATCCATCGTTTAATTTTTTCGTCTGTTCTAGTTTGAATTTTTATTCAGCAATTTCTGCTATTGGTTCTTCAATCTTCTTTGCTAAAGGATCCTTCCCTTGTATCGTTTGCACATATGCTACAATCTTCCATCGGTCACTTTCACGAATCAAACTTGAATGCGGTCCCATTGCATTTAACCCATACATAATAGCATGATAAATGTGCCCCTCTGACAATTCACTCATAGATCTATTTCCACGTCTATTTGGAGTTTCATCAGCATATGAAGGAACAGCGCCATAGATTGCATTCTGAATAGAGCCTTTACCAAGTCCCTTTTTCCCATGACAATGAGCACAAAAAGATGTATATAATTTTTGGCCCTCTTTAATCGTTTTCTCATTTATCCTCAAAGGATTAAATAATTGCTGTCCTGCCATTTCATAACCCTCATTGGTATTTGGATATGCATAAGGCTTATATCCTCTAGGAATAGCTCCTATCGGAGCCTTTCTAGCAGTAGATGAATCCGGGAATTCATAATCTACATAAATTTCTATAGCAGGAGAACGATACATGTCAGGCATGTATTCTACTCCTGGACTTTGTGGATCTTCGCAGGCAACAAAAAACATTGTTCCGATAGTTGCCATAAATATTGTATTGATAATTCGTTTCATTCTGTCTCTATTCAAAATAATAGTTCTGCCTATCTTTCTTCAATTAAAATTGTTCCTGTCTTCTGTAATTCAGAAGTCAAATCTTCCACAGACATTCCGAAGTCCGATGGGTGAATCTCCATTACAAATCTGTCATTTGTAGTCTCAGGATATGGATTTCTTGCAGTAACACCAGGTAATGTCCAATTCCTTATAAAATAAGTTAACGCCATTCCGTGAGCTGCAAGTAATACTGTAAATTCAAAAGAAATTGGCACAAAAGCAGGAATGTTTTGATAGAAAAAGTCATTCGGCTTTCCACCAATATTCATTGGCCAATCTACAATCATAAAGTAATACATCCCAGCCAAAGCTAATGATAGCCCAACTAAACCATAAATAAAAGCACAAATTGCTAATCTAGTTTGTTTAATTCCAATTACCGGATCTAATCCATGAATTGGGAATGGTGAGAAAACATCTCTAATGTAAATACCTTTTGCGACTAACTCCTTAGCTCCTGCTAACAGAGTCATATCGTCGTCATACATTGCGTATATAGTTTTATTATCCTTCATCTTAAATCTTTTTTAATGCTCCTCAGTAGTTGGTTTATTTTTGTACTGTTCTCCTGAAGATTTCAAGATTGTTTTCAATTCATTTAGTGGTAATACCGGGAAAAATCTTGCAAATAATAAGAACAACACAAAGAAAATTCCAATTGTACCTATGAAACATCCAATATCAACAAAAGTAGGGTGGAACATCGTCCAACTTGATGGTAAGTAATCTCTGTGCAATGAAGTCACAATAATTACAAAACGCTCAAACCACATACCGATGTTTACTACAATCGACATAAAGAATGTAAAGCCAATACTCGTTCTCAATTTCTTAAACCAAAAGACTTGGGGCGAAACTACGTTACACGTCATCATGGCCCAATAAGCCCACCAATAAGGTCCGGTAGCTCTGTTTATAAAAGCATACGCCTCATATTCAACGCCAGAATACCAAGAAATAAACAACTCAGTTAAATAAGCTACCCCTACAATAGAACCTGTAACGATAATCACAATGTTCATATATTCGATATGCTTAATAGTGATGTAGTTTTCTAGATGCATTACCTTTCTCATGATAATCAAAAGCGTTTGCACCATGGCGAAACCGGAGAACACTGCACCTGATACAAAGTAGGGAGGGAAAATAGTTGTGTGCCATCCAGGAATAACCGAAGTTGCAAAATCCATAGATACAATAGAATGCACTGAGAATACAAGAGGGGTTGCTAAACCTGCAAGCACTAATGAAATCTCTTCAAATCGATTCCAAGCCTTAGCATTACCGGTCCATCCGAATGCTAATAAACTATAAACTTTTTTAGGAACTACTTGAGTTACTTTATCTCTGATTGTAGCGAAATCCGGAATCAAACCAATATACCAGAAAACCAATGATACAGAAAAATAAGTACTAATCGCAAATACATCCCATAACAGTGGAGAGTTAAAATTTACCCAAAGAGAACCAAACTGATTTGGTAATGGGAAAACGAAATAAGCTAACCATATTCTTCCCATATGAATACCTGGCCAAACAGCAGCCATCATAACAGCAAAAATTGTCATTGCTTCAGCAGATCGATTAATCGCCATTCTCCATTTTTGTCTAAACAATAAAAGAACTGCAGAAATTAATGTCCCTGCATGACCAATACCAACCCACCAAACGAAGTTAGTAATGTCCCATGCCCAACCTACAGTTTTGTTCAAACCCCAAGTTCCTATTCCTGTACTTATTAAATATAAAATACAGCCAATACCCCATGCTGCCATAACGGCTGCAATCCCGATGGCTATCCACCATGAACGGTTGGCTTTTCCAACTACGGAAGCCATCACATCGTCTGTAATCTGACTGTATGACTTCTCACCTAATATTAAAGGTTCTCTTATCGCTGCTTCTTGATGCATTCTATCTTGTTTTAAGCAATATTTGGTTCTACATTTCTCACCTTAGTCTGGTAATAAACGTTTGATTGTGTTCCAACTTCTTCTATAACTCTATATGCACGATTACTTTGAGAAGCTGTTAATACTTTACTTGATTTATCGTTGTAATCTCCGAAAGTGATCGCATTCGTAGGACAAGCTGAGGAACAAGCCGTTTCGATGTCACCATCCATAACTGGTCTAGATTCTTTCTTCGCGTCTAGCTTTCCTGTTTGAATTCTTTGAACACAAAGGCTACATTTCTCCATTACACCTCTAGCTCTAACCGTAACATCTGGATTTAATACCATTCTGCCTAAATCGTCTTGAGATGGATTTAAGTCTGCGAATTTATCGTAACCCATGTAGTTAAACCAGTTAAAACGTCTTACCTTGTAAGGACAGTTATTCGCACAATATCTTGTACCAATACATCTGTTATACGTCATTTGGTTCAACCCTTCATTACTGTGGGTAGTTGCCGCAACCGGACAAACAGTTTCACATGGCGCGTGATTACAATGCTGACACATCATCGGTTGGTGAACTACCTGAGGATTATCCTCTGGGCTCTCCATTTCGCCATAACTTCTATCTTCAAGAGATTCAGGAGATGAACTAAAATAGCGATCTATTCGTATCCAGTGCATTTCTCTAGCTCTACGAATTTCATCTTTTCCTACTACCGGTACGTTATTTTCAGAGTTACAAGAGGTAACACAGGATCCACAACCGATACATGAATTTAAGTCAATGCTCATACCCCAGTGGTGACCAGCAGTTGCAACAGGGTGGGCTGACCATAAATCGACATCATTGATATTCATTGGCCCTTCATGAGTGGCCAACATGTGAGCAGGATTAAAATCGTCTTTAACTCCTGTTTGGAAAACATCTAATGTTGTTTCACGAACAACAGAAGTTCTTCCCATCACCGTTTGGTGTGTTTGTGTGGTTGCAATTTGATATTTCTCCCCTGCAGCTTCCATAGAAACACTAGTTGAGTAATTTTTCATGCCTTTCATCGCTGAATATGCATTAAATCCAATTACTTCATTACTCTTTCCAATTGTTTGACCATAACCAATAGCAACAGAAAGCGTTCCGGGAGCTTGACCTGGTTGAGCAACAACAGGAATATTTTCGAACGAAACACCATTAATAGTAATATTAATCGTATCAGCATCCTTTTGCTCACCATATTCAGTTGCAAATCCATTTTCTTTTGCCTCTGCGGGGTTCATTGCAATATAGTTATCCCAAGTAATTTTTGAGATAGGATCTGGCAGTTCTTGCAACCAGGGGTTGTGAGACTGATTACCATTTCCAATTCCTACTTTAGAATAAAATTCTATTTCTAACTCTGATGATTTTATTTTTGCAATAACAGACATAGCAGAAGCTGTATTATTTGTGAAAGTTGCAGAAACTTTATCTGCAGTGTTCACGCTAAAATATCCTGCCTCTAAAGTAGTATTCCAGAAATCTTCAAACAACGATGTTTTTGATTGCATAGGAAAAGCAACTGCACTCCAAGTAGCTTTAATATAATCGTAATAGTTTCCATCCATTCCCATCCAAGAGATCAAGCAATCTTGAAATTGCCTTGTGTCAAAGAGAGGGCTAATAGAAGGTTGTGTTATCGAATAATGTCCTGCAACAGCATTCGCATCATTCCATGACTCTAAATAGTGTGCCGCAGCACCAACCATTTTCGCTTCAGCTGAAGTTTCATTTGGTCTACTAGCAAAGACAATAGATGTTTTTGCCTTACTCATAGCTCCTTTAAAGTCTAAATCCGTCGGCATGTTATAAACAGGATTTACTCCATCAATAATCAATACATCTACGGAACCTCCTTTTAATTCTTTCACTAAACCTGCAACGTCAGCATCCATTCCTTGTCTTTGGAACGAAGGCTTGTCAATGTTGATGGTTTTACCATAATTACCTAATAATTGGTTAATGGCAATTACTACATTCTGGATGTTCTTATCATTTGAGCCACAAAGCACGATAGACGAACCTTTATTAGCCATCAAATGCTCAGCTGCCATTTTTACTTTTGGTGCAACACCAGTTTCTTTGCCATTCAAATAATTGTAAATAGCAACTACCGTCTTTCCATATTCTGATGGCTTCATCGGCATTCTAACATCGGCATTCGACCCACTCAATGAAAGTGACGCTTCAAATTGAAAATGCTTAGACATCCACCCATTTTCAGGCTTTCTACCTTTCGCATATTGCGAAGTTAATTCAAGTGAAGATGGGAAACTGTTCATAAAATCAGCACCTATACTAACAATTGATTTAGCTTCAGATAGATTATATGTTGGAAGAGCTGCAACCCCAAAACTCTCGTTATTTGCTTCAAGCATCCCACTTGCTGAGATTGCATCATATGAAACATGCTTAATGTCTGCTGAAGGATTTGCTGCAACAAATTCACCTACTAACTTTTTAGTTGAAGGGCTTGTAACTGTATTTGTTAAAATACGAACCTTTCCACCGTTAGCTAAAACTTCCCCTAGTTGTTTTTTAACATTTGAATTAAACTTAGACCAAGTTGTTGGCTCTCCAACAATTTGCGGAGCTCTATATCTTTTCTCATCATATAATGACAATACAGATGAATTAACTCTTGCATTAATCGCTCCTCCAGTTAAAGGAGACTTTTTATTCCCTTCAATTTTAATTGGGCGACCTTCTCTTGTCTTAACAACAATATCACAATAATCGAATCCATCAGAATAATTTGTTGCGAAATAATTTGCAACACCTGGGTTCGTTTTATCTCCTTTAATTACGTGAGGTATAACCTTGTTTACCGGAGCTTCACAGGCCGCTAAAGAAGCAGCTGTTACTCCAAACCCAAGATACTTCAAGAAATCTCTTCTAGATGTATTTGAATTCTCCAACAACGCCTCATCCCCTAAGAAATCTTCCGCAGGTAAGTATTCGTTGAATTCTTGTGATTTTACCTTTTGAAAAGCTGGCGAGTCATTTAACTCCTCAACTCCTTTCCAATATTTTTTATTATTTGACATAAGCTTTATAGTGCTTCTTGGTAAATCTTAATAATGACATTTTGCGCACTCAATACCTCCCAATTCAGAAACGGTAATTGTACCGTCTTCTAAATATTGCTTTTTCAACTCTTCAGGAAGTCTATTGTGAATTTCATCGTAATAACCGTTATCGGCCATTTGAACTTTTGTTTCTCTATGGCAATTAATACACCATCCCATTGTTAACTCCGCATACTGCTTACCAACTGTGTATGTTTCGACAGGACCATGACACTTTTCACAAGCAATTTTACCAATAGCAACGTGTTGAGAGTGATTAAAATAAACGTGGTCAGGTAAATTGTGAACTTTCACCCACTTAATTGGCTTTTGATTTGGACCATATGTTTTAGTAACAGGATCAAAATCTAAGGCTGCGTAAATTTTACCTATTTCTTCTTTACCATACTGAGGCCCTTCTTGTATATAAGTATGACAATTCATACATAAATTTGGAGAAGGTATTCCTGCTGACTTAGAATAGGAGGCACTATTGTGACAATAGTTACAATCAATTCCGTTTGTACCTGCATGCAATTCATGGGAAAACTTGATAGGTTGTTCCGGCTCATACCCTTGGTAAACTCCCACTCCAAAAGCAGAGTCCCATCCACCTTTGGCGAAAAGCGCCAAACAAACAATTCCCATTAAAGCAAAAATTGTTTTGTTTTGAGAAATTGTCAACCCTAACGCTTGAGTCATAGTAGTTTCCTCAGGCATATCTTCACCTGCTTCTCTTGCTTTCGCAGCGGTAAAGATATACTGCACTTTTCTAAGTAAAATAATTAAAATTAAAAACAAGACTACAATTCCCGCAATAGCGTAACCTGACAACCCTTCATCTTCGACAACAACAGTTGGCGAAACAACAGCTGCAACAACAGGCGCCGCTTCCGCATACACTTTTAAGTAATCCAAAATTGCATCAATCTGAACATTGGTTACCGGCTGAGCAGGCATGATAACTTTATTGTACTGCTCATAAACTGAGATAGCCTGAGCATCTCCTGTTGCAATTAAAGCACTTGAATTTTTAATCCACTTGTACAACCACTCCCGCTCGTACTTGTCGTAAACGCCTGCTAAACCCGGACCAACCAATTGATTTGCACCGGGACTATGACATGAAGCACAGTAGCTTTTAAATAGTTTTTCTCCATCCTCTTGCGCTTGAAGTGTCGTTGATGACAAACTCATTGCTAACAAAAAAGAAAACAGACCGAGAAAAATGTTGGTTGCCTTTTTGAATGATATTACGTTCATATTTTGTTAATTAGGTTTTATCTTATTAAACCGTTTTGAGGTAAACCCATTTTTTACCGCTTGCAAATTTAACCACAAGTCTCATTGTTGCCATGTGAATCTCAGAAAATTAAAGCAGCATCTGCTAATTTAGAATCGTTCTAAATTATTCTTAATAATTGTTAAAACTCAGAAAGCCCATTTGGCACGAACTTAGTTATCTTTGTTAAAAAATAAAGATTAATGAAGTTCCTTTTTGTGATATCAATAATATTTTCTTGTTTCAGTTTACCCGCTCAAGACAGTCTTAAGCCTTTTCCAAGACAGATTAAAAAAGCTCATGTTCAATTCGATTCTTTAAGCCAAACTGCAATTACAGATTCCGCAACAAAAGTGAATGGGCTAGTAGAAAAGAAAAACGAAAAAATCGATCTATTAATTGAAGATTATTTAGAGAATAAGAAGCACAATGGTTATCGCATCCAAATTTTCTCAAGCTCAAGCAATAGGCTTAATGCTGTTAAGGCTAAATCTGAATTTTTAAGAGCATTTCCTGAAATAAAAAGCTATTTAATGTACCAAGCTCCAAACTACAAAGTGAGAGTTGGAGATTTTTTAGACCGGTTGGAGGCAAATAAACAACTCCTATTAATTCAAGAGACTTTCTCAAACGCTTTCCTGGTGAAAGGGGAAGTTGAACCGAACGTAAAGAAATAAGCTCACTTTCGTTTCTCTTCAAAAAACAACTGTAACAGTTCTTTACAATCTTCTGCCATTATTCCACCTACTATTTTGGTTTTTGGATGAAATAAACTAGCCCTCTCCAAATCTTGCTGACGTGGCCTTTCATCATTCGCGCCATAAACCACTTTCTTCAATTGCGTCCAACATGATGCTCCTGCGCACATCACACATGGCTCCAATGTAACATACAATGAGCATTCTTTTAAATATTTCCCTCCTAAAAAATCGGCGGCTGCAGTAAAAGCTTGCATTTCTGCATGCGCTGTCACGTCATTCAGGGTTTCAGTTAAGTTATGCGCTCTCGCAATAATTTTAAAATCATGCACAACCACTGCTCCAATTGGAATCTCGTCCTTATCGAAAGCTAGGTTCGCCTCATTTAAGGCTTGTTTCATAAAATAGTTATCGTCCAAGGGTTGAATCATTTTATTCAATTATAAATTGCGAATTTATAATTATCAATTGGCAAATAATAGCCTTCCCGAAAAGAATAATCAAAAAAGACATACGATAGTAAAAATAAAACGCGCTTCCAATAGAAATTAATTTGAGTTAGTGAATAACAGTCTTTCAATAATTTGTTATTGATAATTCATTTTAAAGGGGTTTTGTTAAATTCGCACAAAAATTAGAGCATGCTTAGAACACACACTTGTGGAGAATTACGTATTGATAATCTCAACGATACAGTAAAATTATCGGGCTGGGTTCAAAAATCTAGAGAGTTTGGAGGAATGACATTCATAGATTTGAGAGATCGTTATGGAATTACTCAACTTGCCTTTAACCTTGAAGTGAACGCTGATCTTTGTGAAAAAGTAAGAAAACTAGGGAGAGAGTTTGTAATCCAAATTGAAGGTGTAGTTGTTGAGAGAAGTAATAAGAACAAAAACATCCCTACCGGCGAGGTAGAAATTACTGTAGCTCAGTTGACCGTATTAAATGCTTCTAAGACTCCCCCATTTACAATCGAGAATGAAACTGATGGTGGGGAAGAATTAAGAATGAAATATCGCTATTTGGACTTGAGACGAAATCCTGTTCAAGAGAAGCTATTCCTGAGAAGTAAGTTGGCAAAACAAGTTAGAAATTACCTCGACAGCGCCGATTTTATTGAAGTTGAAACGCCGGTATTAATAAAGTCTACTCCGGAAGGTGCTCGTGACTTCGTAGTTCCTTCAAGAATGAACGAAGGCCAGTTTTACGCATTGCCACAATCTCCTCAAACATTCAAACAGTTGCTAATGGTTTCTGGTTTTGACCGCTACTTTCAAATTGTGAAGTGTTTTAGAGATGAAGATCTAAGAGCTGATCGCCAACCTGAGTTTACTCAGATTGATTGCGAGATGACTTTTGTTGAGCAAGAAGATATCTTAAGCACTTTTGAACACATGATGCGCCACCTTTTCAAAACTGTAAAAGGTATTGAATTAAAGGATTTTCCGAGAATGAACTACTCAGACGCCATGAAACTTTACGGTTCAGATAAACCTGACCTTCGTTTTGGAATGGAGTTCCACGAATTAAATGATGTTACTCAAAACTTAGGATTCAAAGTATTTGATGATGCTGAACTTGTTGTTGGGATTTGCGTAAAAAGCTGTGCAACTTACAGCAGAAAACAATTAGATGCATTAACCGATTTTGTAAAGCGACCTCAAGTTGGAGCAAAAGGCCTGATTTATGCCAAGATAAACGACGATGGCAGCATTAAGTCTTCAGTGGATAAATTTTACAACGAAGCGCAAAAGCAAGCTTGGGCAGATAAAGTTGGTGCCGAAAAAGGCGATTTAATCTTACTTATTTCAGGAACTGTAAACCAAAGTCGCTCTGCAATGAGTGAATTGAGACTTCACCTGGGTGATGGATTGGGATTAAGGGACAAGAATACTTTCGCTCCACTTTGGGTAACAGATTTTCCTTTATTGGAATGGGACGAAGAAACGAATCGATTCCATGCGATGCATCACCCCTTTACATCACCTAAAATTGAAGATTTTCATAAACTAGCATCGGCCCCTGGAGAAGTTCGAGCAAACGCGTATGATATGGTTATTAATGGTGTTGAAGTCGGCGGTGGTTCAATTCGAATTCACGACAGAGCAACACAAGAAAGAATGCTAAGTTTGTTAGGATTTACGTCTGACGAGGCGAAAGCTCAATTCGGGTTTTTAATGGATGCTTTCGAATACGGAACTCCTCCACATGGCGGAATTGCTTTAGGCTTTGATAGGATTTGCGCACTCTTTGGAGGCTCAGATTCCATTAGAGATTATATTGCTTTTCCAAAAAACAACAGCGGCAGAGATGTAATGATAGATGCTCCAGCACCAATAAGCAAAGAACAGTTGGATGAGCTTTTTTTACAAACAAAACCGGCCAAATAAGCCCTTTTTAGAATATTTTACCTTTGGTAACTAAATATACTGCATGATACATTCAATGACTGGCTATGGAAAAGCCGAAAGAGTAATAGGGAATAAAAAAGTTACGATTCAACTTAAATCTCTCAATAGCAAGCAGGCAGATGTTAGTGTTAAAGTTCCCTCTTTAATTAAAGAGCAAGAGCTAGTTTTTAGAAAAGAGATAGCCAAAGAACTTCAACGTGGCAAAATTGAAATGTACTTGTCTTATGAATCAAACGAAAAGGAAAACAGCTATGAAATAGACGAGGAAGTTTTTCAGCGCTATTATAATCAATTAAGCATGCTGAGCGGCAAATATAAACTAGACAACTCTAACTTAACGGCATCTATACTGAAAATGCCTGAGATTTTAAAAGCAAGAGAGGAATCGGTCGTTGAAAGCGCCGACAAAGACCTTTTGGCTTTACTGAAATCCGCTCTAGTGGAAATAACCAATTTCAGAGCTGACGAAGGGAAGACATTAGAAGATGACTTAACTAGCCATATCAATGAGATTGAAGCCTTGTTAACTGAGGCTTTGAAATACGAAGACGAACGAACTGCAACCGTTCGAGCGAGAATTTTATCCAACTTAGAAGACGCTAAACAAAAGGATAAAGTAGATATGGATCGTTTTGAGCAAGAGATGATTTTTTACATCGAAAAATATGATATATCGGAAGAAAAAGTTCGTCTAAAAGGTCATTGCGATTACTTCAAAAAAACGATGTTAGAAGAACAAGGACAGGGGAAAAAGCTAGGCTTTATTTCGCAAGAAATTGGAAGAGAGGTGAACACATTGGGCTCCAAATCTAACCACGCACAAATGCAGAAATTAGTTGTTCAAATGAAAGATCAACTCGAAAAAATCAAAGAGCAGGTATTAAACGTATTGTAATGAAAAAATGCATCATTTTCTCGGCACCATCTGGAGCAGGTAAAACAACTATTGTTAGGCGATTACTAGCAGAAGGCTTACCCCTAGAGTTTTCTATCTCAGCCGCAACAAGAGAGAAAAGAGGAAAAGAAGAAAACGGAAAAGACTATTATTTTCTGTCCGTTGCAGACTTCAAAGAAAAAATTGAAAAAGACGAATTTATTGAATGGGAGGAGGTTTATGAAGATCATTATTATGGCACCTTGAAATCAGAAATTGAACGAATTTGGGAAAGCGGAAAAGATGTGATCTTTGATGTAGATGTTGTTGGCGGAGTTAACCTCAAAAAACATTTTGGAGAAAATGCGCTTTCCATTATTGTTATGCCACCAAGCATGAAAGCTTTAGAAGAAAGGTTAAAAGGCAGAGGAACAGATAGTCCTGAACGTATTGAAAAGCGTCTAGAAAAAGCCAAGCAAGAGCTCATTACAGCAGATCAATTCGACTATGTAGTGCTAAATGATGAATTAGAAAAAGCGGTTGGAGCAGCCAATTTAATTGTACAAAAATTTCTAGTCCAATGAGAAAAATAGGTTTGTTCTTTGGCACTTATAATCCTGTTCATGTTGGCCATATGGTAATTGCGAACTACATGGTTGAGTTTACCGATATGGATGAAGTTTGGATGGTGGTAACGCCTCAAAATCCGTTCAAACAGAAAGACTCCATTTTAAAAGATTATGATCGTTTGCACCTTATGCAATTAGCGATTGGGGATGATCCACGATTAAAAGCTTCAAACATTGAATTTGATTTGCCCCAACCAAATTACACCGTTGACACGTTGGTCTATTTGGGAGAAAAGTTCCCTATAAATAAGTTCTCTCTAATTATGGGTGCAGATAATTTAAACCATTTTCACAAATGGAAAAATCACGATGTCATTTTAGAAAACCATGAATTGTATGTGTACCCTAGAATGAATTCCAACGAAGGAGGAGATTTGAAATACCATTATAAAGTAAATTATGTTGAAGCTCCGGTAATGAAGATTTCATCCTCTTTTATTCGAAAAGCTATCAAAGATGGGAGAAACGTAGAGCACTTCATGCCATCAAAGGTTTCGGAGCATGTTGCTCAGACAGCACTATACAAATAACCTTTCCAGTTTTATCTCGTCATATACTTAGAAGACAATATGAAATCCGATTTTATTTATCTATAATAATTATTGCAGGCTTAGCTTCATTAATGTTAAAATTTATTTGATAAGATTTAAATCCATCAATATCAATATATGAAATCCGATTTTCAGGTACTAAGAAGCCAGGAATTTTATCAGTTACCAATTCTACTTTATAGAGCCCTTCAATCTTTGTTAATTGTCGTCGAAAAGTCCCATTTCCGTTGACCTCGATATACCTAAATTCCCCTAGCGGGTTAGTAACCTTTAGCATTAACAGATTATAATTGAAGGAAGTTATTTTGCTAAATCTTGCCTTATTTAGAATTATTCTACCCTCAATAATGCACTTTTCAGTGAGCGGTACACTAATTTCTTTCTCTTCATTGTGCACAAATAATAAATTAGTTTCAGTGAGGTTGAAATTGGATTTACCCATGGGATTAAAGCTAACACTATAGTTCCCTAAAGGAATGTTCTCAAAAAACACTGAACCTTTACTATCAGTAATCGAAACACCACTAATTTGATGAATAGTTTCGTTATCACTTTCTATTTTAATCAAGACATCAGAGATAAAAATCTCTGAACTGTCCTTCATTCTATTCCCATTCTCATCAAAAAATACATTGATCGCTAAATCTCTGTATGATAAAGCCGGTTGATCAAATCCGAATTCTTTTCTTAAACTAACTCCAGCATTAGTAAAAACTGATTTCGATACTCGGTCTTCAGAATTGCTAGAATATGAAGATAAATTTAGAAAAGTGGTGAAGAAAAGTCCATGATCTAGAGAGAGAGTCGAATTTAAAAAACAACTTGCAATTGAAACTTTAGCCTCAGTATAATTAACATAATTTGCATTAAAATTTAACAGGAGTTGCTCATTAAAAACCCTTTTGTTTAATCTATACCCGGCATAGAAACTTGAAGAATTACTCAAGGTTAAATAATTCAACCCCAATGGACTCGGCGAAAATATTCCCTTATTCAATCTGAATGTTACCGTTGACTCATTTTTGTTTTGAATATTAATTCCAACCTGTGTCAAATCCCCTCGTTCGTTAATTTGACTCAATGTAGGATTATTAAAAAACGTATAACCCGTTTGAAAAAAAGCAGTTAATCTTACATTATCAACCTTACCACTAATCCTAGTGATCACTCGTGGAGAAGCATAATACTTAAGATTTAACGGGTTTCCGCTAGTCTGATTGAATTCAGTAGTTAATTCCGTATAGTAATAATGAACACCTGTAGTAACATGGGTATTAAAAATTTTGTAATTGTAATTTAAATAAGATCTACTTATATCTAGATAGTTTGTGTTTATTAAACGTCCAAAAAAAGACTCTGATGCCGAATTTTTCCTTCGATTATAAAGAAGTGAGATACTGTTATTTTTTCTAATATCTTTTGACAACGTAAGGTTCTGATTTAGCTGTCCATTAGGAGCTCCAGCATGGTATCTTGTTCTTGAAAGAGATCTAGCTCTTATGTTCCATCCCCTTATACTTATATCATACATTGCGTTAACAGCCCATCCTGAAATTGAAGTGTCAGGCAGAAATACATTTCTGCCAGATTCAAAATCAGACGAGTCATAAATATTATTTCTCAAGGACCTTGACAAACCAAAAGAGAGGTTGTGACTCTTAATATTTGTTGCTATCGAGATGCTCGCATCAAATTTATCTACAAGATTAGTTTGGTCATTTGAATAAATAATGGCCGGTTGAATTCGTATGTTATTATATTTGATCTGACCTTTTGAACTATAACTGTATTTATTTAGAAAAAGATTTTTTACCACTCCAAAATCAATAGAAAAATCTTTACCGGTGAATAAATCTGTTTTAACCTGGATACCCCTGCCAAATTCTCTATAAAAATCCCCTCCGATACTTTCATCTCCTATTCTAAATACAGAGTTATCTCTTTGGTAAATAACGCTCATTCTGCTAAATCTCCAAATGTCTGCAATATCACTGCGATTATTTATGTTATACGCAAGTAAAGAGTACCCTACACTTTCATTTTTTGAGAAATTTAAATTCCCCCATGTCTTTAACGAATACCCAAGATTTCCAGTTCCTCCAAAGTTGAATGCACCTAATTCGATATTCAATGGACTTGTAGAGTACAGCGATGTTACCTTGTAAGAGTTTTCATAAAGACTAGTATAAATTCTATTCTCTTTTGTAACTGTTTCATTTTTTACTCGTACCAAAAACCTGTTATCTCCCATCTCATTAGAGATGGGTCTTGTAATTGGTATTCTGATAGTAGTATCACTATACCTGGTCAATTCAATAACTCTATTCATCCCGAATTGTTGATGTTGCGAACCCAAAACATCTATTTGAAATATCCTCGAGAAATTGCTATTATTAACTAAGTATAGGTTGATATTTTTTTCAATTTCATAACTCATCCATACAGGGTTGACTAATTCTGACTTTATGAGCCAGCTCCCACTTTTTTTTATCTTGACGAAAGAAACTGCTTGAAGATCTATTTCGATATTTGATAGCGTATTTACAGGAAAAAAGATTGCCTGCACGGTTGTTGTCTTCCCGCCATCCACACTTTTAAAATCTATAATGAATGGTATAGTTAAAGTTGTGTCACTTGCAGGAGATAAATTTATAGTGATATTCCCGGAATCTAGTGGTTTTAAAAACCCACTAGAAGAAAATACACGTATTTCTCCCTTCAACTTAGAGCTAGTCTGATTTCTTACAACTAGGGTTTTCCAAATAATTTTACTTTCACCAACAGACTCCTTCCGTTTTTTAAAATAAAAATTTGGATTAACATTGTTGCCGAATTCTAATTGACTGTCGGATTCATACCCGTCATTTAAATTATCTAGAAATGCGTCAACATCGATAATGTAAGGTATAGAATCTAAATTTTGTGTATAACCAGTTCCACAGCAAAAAATAATACTGGTAAGTAAAAGTTTAAAATGTAGGCTCCAACGTATATTCAATTTCAACTGTGTAATAGTCTGTTGCTTGATCATAAAGCTTCCCGGTGCAATTCACTGTTCCAAACTCAAACTGAATTGCAACTTGGTGAGTTCTCCAATCGCAAGGAAATGTGTTACTACTCATTAAAGTTTGACTGAATGAAGATAGTAACACAGGTGGAAGAAAACTTGACAAACCTAGACCTATTTCATTTGAAGCGGTAAGAGCTACGGTGTTAATATCTATACTATTACCGTTAACTCCTTCCATCTCCGTTGCAACTCCATTGGCAGTTCTAAAACTCAAAGAGAATCCTGTCAAAGGTCCACTGGCGCCAACATCATTGAGGTCACTTATCGTTACCCCAATGATAAGCCCAGCCGGTATAGTTATACCATCATTTATTTCATCAAAAGAATTTGCACTAACTTCTATATTGCTAGGACTCACAAAAGACAACCTGGCTGTATTCCAAGCCTGCGCCACAACGGAACAATTTCCTAATATCAGAAATGTAAAAAGCTGGGCTGTGCCTTTTGAAAAAGAATCACGGAGCAATTGATAGGTCAAGAAGAACATTTGTAACATATCGATCTGGCGTTTGGTCAATATCTATTAAAGGAACTGTTGCGCCTAGAATTGCAACTGTATTTGCCTCCCAATTAATGGTGATAATATTGTCCAACACATCCCCTGCATTTGTAGCACCAGCTGCACCAGCTGCAGCGCTACCTATTACAGTGACAGGAAAAGCAGGTAAGGGTATGGCTGCAGCATTAGCTGTAGCAGGATCTGTTAATTCAACTCCAAATGTGTGGTTTCCTGCTGATGTTATTTGAAATCCAGCATATGTTAATGGAAGAGTATTTGCAGGATTATCAACTCCAATGAAAGTAGCATCTTCTGCCCCCATATCCAATTGCCACCTTGTAGAGGAGGCTACCGTGAGTCTGGTGTCATAAAAAGCACCATTAGGTATACCTGTTTCGTAATCATCAATTCTATTAAAAACAAACTCTATATTACCCCCATCTTCTACGTTCAATCGCAAAATCTGGTTTAGTGTCAGCGCTACAGGTATAACTGCTCTATCCGATACAGGTTGACAAAAGGAATTTGATGAGAATAACCCTAACAATGTTACTAAGGTTAAATTTAAGCTTATCTTATTTTTCATAATATTATTGTTTTGAAGTTAACTTATTCGTCTAAATTTTTTATTTTAAAATATTAATTAATTTTAGGCCAAAATTACATAAAAGAACCTTTAAATGAAAATAATTCCAGTTTCCTTACTAATTCTCTTTCTCCGTTCAACTCTATTTGCTCAAGATTTCGAGGTTGCTCCAGTTGTTTTAAATTACACTGCAACAACCGAAAACCCTCAGTCAATTAACTTGTATATTACAAACCACGACGAAACCCCAAACACCTATAAACTTAGTTTCTCAGACGAGTATTTTGGACAAGATGGTGAAAGAAAATATATCAAAGCAGGTTCTACTGTAAATAGCTGTTACAAATGGATATCCTTAGATAACGAAGAAATACTCGTTGGCCCCGAACAAACAGGCACAATTACGCTGACGCTGACTCCAAATAATCCTGGCGCGAATAAAACGAAATGGATGACGGCATTTGTAAGTATAAAAAAAGACAATAATGCAGATCTCTACAATAGCAATTCGACTGAGACCGGAATAAAATTAATTCCTCGTATTGCTGTCAAAATAATACAAAATTTTAAGGAAAAATCTAATGTTACATTTGAAATTTTAGATAGCACAATCTTTTTCAATAAAGCAAATAACATGTTGTCGTTAAAATTTAAAAATACAACTGAGGGTGAGGTGAAACAATTTAAATATCTCTATTCATCCTACTCTGAAGTATCAAATAAAGAATTCCAATCGTCCCCAATAACGACTACTCTTTATCCAAATCAGATAAAAACCATATCATATAATCTAAACAATTTTGGTAAAGGAGCGCATGAATGTTTATTCCTAATTGACCCTGGTGTACTAGGAACTTCAAAAGCAGTCAGAAAACGTATAATTATAGAATGAAATTAGTGACTCTTTTCGCTTTGCTTGCATGTCTTGGTCGATCAGATTTAATCAGCGGTCAGACGGATACAGTGATGACCTTCTATGATAACAAATCACAAAAAGAAATTTATCAAACCAATGATAGTGTTAAAAATGGCCTTTATCAAATTTTTCATGATTCAGGAGAATTGTGGCAAGTTGGCAACTACAGCAACGGGGAGTTGATAGATGAATGGAGCGTTTATAATCATAATGGGGTTCTAATACAAAGCTCCCAATATGTCAAAAACGTTCTACATGGACAACAAAAATATTATTTCGACAACGGGGTTATAAAACAATTGCTTATTTTCAAGGAAGGAGTCTTAGATGGAGCTGCGCAACTATATGCTAATCAAAGCTTGCTTTCCAATAGCTATCTTTCGGAAGTAATAAGATTTAAGGATGGAAAAAAAAATGGAAGATACATCAAGTATAACGAAGTAGGAGATTCAGTTATAATTGGCCAGTTCAAGTCAGACTTAAGTTCAGGAGTTTGGAAACATTATAATGAGACCGGTAGCCTAATTAAAGAAGAAAAGTTTATAAGTGATATTTCCAAAAACACTCTTTATTATTACATAACCGGAGAATTAAAAAAGCAGACATTTTCACTTAATGATTCAATAAGTATACAGTTTGGTTATTACGAATCAGGCGAATTAAAGTCAAAATTAGACTTATTGAATTCGAGTGCACACGGCAATTACATCGAGTATTACATATCAGGATTGGAAAAGATGAGTGGAAAATTTTTTGAGAACCGAAAAACGGGGAAATGGAAATTTTTCCTTGAAGACAAAACAAAAAAAGAATACAATTACAATTAATTAGCCTCTTTTTAAATTTCCAATAGAATTAAGATTATTAAATTTTGTAATTGATAAAAATATTCTCCCTTTATCATATTACTGCTAATAGAACATTTAAAGACGATATGCCGGTATTTTTTGATGATTTCAAAGCTACATTTTCAAAAATCCCACTTGTTTTTTTAATTAAATCATCAAAAAATACTTGCAAAATAAAAATATGAACTTCCTAAATGTATAATTGGTACATAATCATAAATACATTGAATCTAACTTCCCAAATTAGAAATCATTATTACTAGTTGTTTCCAATTATTTTAAACCCTTCCCACCAATTCAACATAAAGTTTAGTCAAGTCCTTCTCTGCACGACCAGCAATCTCTAAAATCTCAGCAATAGAAACCGGGTGTAAATTATCAGGATCACATTCATCGGTCAAAACAGAGATAGCAACACAAGGCATGCTCATGTGATTGGCTACAATGACTTCAGGAACAGTTGACATTCCAACAGCGTCTGTTCCAATGGTTCTTAAATATCGATACTCTGCTCTGGTTTCGAGGTTTGGCCCAGCAACAGGAGTATAAACTCCTTCATGCAGTTTTATACCTTTTTCCTTTGCGATAACTTTCAATAAAGCATTCATCTCCTTATTATAAGGCTGGCTCATATCCGGGAATCTCGGACCTAGCTCATCAAAGTCTTTCCCTCGAAGAGGGTTGTCAGGCAACATGTGTATGTGATCATCAATTAACATGAGTTCGCCTTTTTTGAAATTAGGATTTACCGTGCCTGCTGCGTTAGAAATTAAAAGTATTTCAATCCCCAACAATTTCATTACCCGAATTGGAAATGTTATTTCTCGTCCAGAATAACCTTCATAATAATGAAACCGTCCTTTCATGGCCAATACTTTCTTGCCATTTAAATTACCATAAATCAATTTCCCAGAATGAGACTCCACCGTGGAAATTGGAAAATTGGGAATATCAGCATAATCAATTATTTCTTCGGCATCAATTTGAAGCGCTAGATTTCCTAACCCTGTTCCCAAAACAATTCCAATCGTAGCTTCTTTAACTCCTCTTGATTTTATATAATCTGTTGCTGCTCTTATATTTTCCATATTCTTTATCTTAAACTATATCCTGATTTTTCTAAATCTTCTAACGTGTCCAAATCTATTAATTCCTTTAACAAACTCATCGATAATTTTTTAGAATTTGCTCTCTCTATTGTCTCAGCAAGTACATCTTCGGTGCTCCAGGTAATGTTTTGAAGCAATTCAGGATGGAAGTCATTTATCCCTAACAAGTAATACCCTCCATCATTGGCTGGCCCAATTACTACATCTGAATGGTCTAATTTTTCGAAAGCCTCATTAATAGTTGCTGCATCTAAATCATAACAATCACTGCCAATAATTATGACTTTTTCTTTTTCTTTTTCTTTTTCTTTAAAAACATTATAAAAAGCACTTGTAATTTTGTCCCCTAAATCTCCATCCGCTTGAATTTCCTTCTCAAAATCCGCGATCAACCAAGAGTCATTTTCGGATATATTCTTAGAATAAAATAAATGCCTTGTGCATTCAACCTTTAGCGTTTCTTCTTGGCATTTTTGAATTAAGTCGTTATACACTTCAAGCGCCTTTTCATCACCAATTGACATAGCTAAGCGAGTTTTGACGGTTCCTAAAACCGGATTTTTTATAAAAATAATTAAGTGATTTTGCATGCTATACTACTGTCCCTTGACAACTTGATCCGGCTCCTGCAGTGCAACCGTAACAATGCTGATTGATTAGGATTGAACGAGCTGCTAATTTCTCCAAATCAAAATCATTGATGTGTTGACTACTCTTATCTGCTACTTTCATATCTAACATCTGGTTAAAGTCGCAATCGTACATATAACCGTCCCAATCCACTGAGATGGTATTTTTACACATGACTCCATCAACTGCTGCAGGATTAAAAGCCATCACCAATTTTTCCATGTATTCCTCATAATTATCGCTCGCAACTAAATAATCTAGAAATCGACTAATGGGAATATTTGTAATAGCAAAAAGGCTATGAAAATCAATGTCAAAACCCTTCTTCAAGTTCTTCTTAAACTCATTTTCTAATTCACCTTGATCGCTAGGTAAAAATGCTCCATTTGGGTTGTATACTAAATCCAATTTTAGATCACTCCCTCCCAGCCCGTAACCAACAGCATTTAATTCTTGTAGTGCTTGGATTGATTTTGCAAAAACCCCGTCACCTCTCTGAGCATCTGTTTTCCCGGCTTGATAGTAAGGCAAAGAAGAAACTACGTGAACATTGTGCTTTTTGAAAAACTCGGGTAAATCGTAATGTTCTTTGTTAGCACGTATGATTGTTAAATTCGAACGAACAATGATTTCTTGAACTCCTATTTTTGATAACTCTTCCACAAACCAACGAAAAAGTGGATTCATTTCAGGAGCTCCACCTGTAAGATCAACAGTTGGTATTTTATTCACTTTCAAAATTTCAATGCAACGAACCAAATGTTCTTTGGTCATAATCTCCTTACGATCAGGCCCAGCATCCACATGGCAATGCTTGCAAACCTGATTACACATATAGCCCAAATTTATTTGAAAAATTTCCAGCTTATTCGGCTTAAGAGGAAACTGATTGATTGGCTTTAACTTTTCAATAAAGGTTGGCAATTCAGTTTTAAATGGCTCACCAGCAAGAACCTTCAATTGGTTATCAATTATAGCCAATTTATTTCCACTGCTTTTTAGTGATTTAATCATGTGATATATTGATTTCTATTCTTAATTCAACTACATGGATTGCTTCTTCACCTTATTCATCATTTGAACACCATGAACTAAGGTTGCGCCACTTTTAATAGCCGCCCCAACATGCACCGCTTCCATCATTTGAGCCTCGCTAATGCCTTTTGTTAAGGCATCTTCTGTATATGCATCGATACAATATGGACACTGTTCAGTGTGTGCCACCGCAAGTGCAATTAAAGATTTCTCTCTAGCCGTCAATGCTCCTTCATTAAATACCTCTCTATAATAATCAAAATATTTTTCAGCCAATTTTGGCTCAAACTCAGCAATATCTCCGAATTTCTTTAAATCTTTTGGATTGTAATATGACTTTTCCATGTAATAATCTTGTTTAAATTCTATTTGTTAATGTTCCAATTATACTCTTTGTAACTAATTTGATTAGTTGTCAATTTTGTTATTGAATACTTATTAATATAATCCGCAACAGTTCCGTTTCTCATAAAGTCATCTTTATACCAATCAAATAATTTTGATATTGTTGCCTTACTTGCTGTTATCTCATTTTTGGATGAATTATTTATAAATTCTTTTGCTACTTTGTCTAATTTATCATCTAATTTTTCTGCATAAAAAGCTGTACTAGAGAGCTTTGGACATGATATAGAGGCGCAGTTCACAGCAAAATGAATTCGTGGGTCGAAAAACTTTTCCCTTAGAATATCGTGCTCAATGTTATTCAGAGAGTACTTCTCTGCTTTAATTACAATAAATTTTAAATCCCAAGCCTTTCCGCTATTAATGTTCATAATGGATTTTAAGGGATAATTATTGAGCATTAATTTAACCGTAAAGGCGTTGTAGGCGTTAATCCAATACGCCATTGCTTCATTTTTGGACCAGCTTGCATCAGGTACTATTGCAGATAGCGAATTTAAGTAGGCATCTAAAGCTACCTGATCTTTCTTTAAACCTTCATAATTTACATTGCCTTGCATTGACACGTTTTTTTGAAGAAGTCTATCCCAAGGAGAATGATCAAATTTTGGCTCACCAATACCTACAAATGAAACCAATGAGCACAAAATCAAAATAAGTATTCCTGTTACATTTTTCATACAAATGATTTAAAGTGTAAATCTAATGAAAGAGACAAACTATATATGTCGAACCATTGACAAAGTCAAATACAGCAATGATATTCAACAATATTTAACGGCTAAGGTGATAGAAGGTTAATTAGGCTTTTATAGGTATTGGAGCGTTGCTCAGACAAATCGGAAGTGTTTACCCATTCAGCTTTTTCGATTGACTCCTCTTTTTGGGGAATCAATTGCTCGTTACCTGCATAGTTCATTTCAAACCAATATGTCATCTTTAAAATTCGCTTTGCATTATGAACGTATACGTGATATGTATTTGTCAACTGCTTTCCTAGTTGCAACTCTTTAATACCACATTCCTCTTCTACTTCTCTTATAGCTGATTGCTCGGGAGTTTCGCCTATCTCCATTTTACCCTTCGGTAAATCCCATTTACCTAATCTATAGATAAATAAGATGTCTCCCTGAGAATTCCTAACCTTGCCCCCTGCAGCAGAAATCAGAGAGAATTGATCTTGAAAAAGGGCCCAAAGGTCTTTTGTATTATTTGAATTCAAAAACACATGTTGAACTGCTTCTTTCTCTCTCAATAACCAGTCGATAATAAAAGTAAGTTCACCAGAATCTGGTTCATTCAATTCAAAATAAAATTCGGATTGTTGATTACTTTCCCATTTTTCTCCGATAAAAATCGAATGCTCGTCTATAAAAACTTGATACATTTGCACCCATGCAAATTAATAAAGAAACGGCAAAAAGTACAGCGGAATGTTTACTTCAAATAAAAGCAATTGAATTAAATAAGGTTCAGCCATTTACATGGGCCTCAGGGTGGAAGTCACCTATCTACTGTGACAACAGGAAGACGCTTTCTTACCCTAAAGTGAGAACTTTTATTCGTCAGAAGTACATTGAAACGATTCAAGAAAAGTTTGGACAAGTAGATGTTATTGCTGGGGTTGCTACAGGTGGAATTGCTCAAGCGGCTTTAATTGCACAAGAGTTAGAACTCCCTTTAATTTACGTTCGATCTGCTTCCAAAGGACACGGATTGCAAAACCTTATTGAAGGAGTTGTAGAATCGGGCCAAAGGGTTGTGGTAATTGAAGACTTAATTTCTACAGGAATGAGTAGCTTAAAAGCTGTAGATGCCCTTCGACAAAAAGGATGTCATGTGGCTGGAATGGTTGCCATTTTTAGCTATGGATTTGACACAGCCGCTCAAAACTTTAAAGATTATTCATGTCCTTTGTTTACCTTGAGTGACTACGATTCCATGATTGAAGTTGCGGCAGAAAAAGGATATATAAACACTGAAGACATTAAATCATTAAAAGGCTGGAGGAAAGATCCAGCAAATTGGAACGTATTAGTATGACAACAATAGAAACCGAAAAGAAAATTTCCCCAAATCGCCCAGAGCTAATTTTTGCTTTCCTCAACGACATGAACAACTTTGAAAAGTTGATGCCTGAGGGAAAAATTGAAAAATGGGAATCAACAGATGATCAGTGCGAATTCACTATCAAAGGAATGGCTAGAATTGGTTTAAAAAAGGAATCATCGAATGCCCCAAATCACTTAAAAGTTACTTCATTTGGGAAGGTTCCGTTTACCTTTGATTTGGACATTAACCTGAATGAGCAAGGCGATCAACAAACAGAGGTAAGTATGGTTTTTAATGGAGACATTAATCCATTTATGAAAATGATGGTAGAAAAGCCGTTGAGAAACTTTTTCAACTACCTAGTTACCAAAGCTGCCGAAACAAAGTTTTAGTCCAGAAAACGAAGTTCCTTTAAATCGTAGCTCTTTAACTTTCCATTGCGGTTAACTTCTAATTTGCCAAGAGGCAAAACCCCTAGAATTACTCCCAAAAAGTCTCCCTCTGCATCTTTGTAATGTTGTGGCTTTCCAAAACCAAACAAGGAGTTCAAATACAATTGATTTAGATTCAATTGCCCAACCATAAATTGGATGTATCTAGTGCGAAACACTTGCAAGAATTCGTCTAACAGAAATTGACGGTCACACGAACGATCTAGTTCTAATTTTAGAGAAGTGGCGGGCCTTTCAAAATTGCTAAACACTTCTTGGTTCACATTGATACCAATTCCAATAACTGAATGACTAATCTCCCGTCCTTGAATACTATTTTCAATTAGCACTCCGGCTATTTTTTTCCCATTTACCAAAATATCATTGGGCCACTTTATTTTAGCATCGGCTACTGCCATTGTGTCTAGCCATTCTTTTAAGCTAATTGCAACCAGTTGACTCAATTTAAATTGTTTATCAACTTCCAATTTAGGAAACATTACAAGGCTGAATTGAAGGTTTTTAACTCGCTCTGACTCCCATTTTTGACCTTGCTGCCCCTTGCCTTTTTCTTGATAATCGGTAGTAATTACAGTTCCCTCAACTATGCTTTTTTGGCGTAACAATTCAAAGGCATAGATATTGGTTGAGTTAGTACAATTTAGATGAATAAATTGAAATTGAAATTCGCTCGAATCCATTTATTTTAACGGCTTTTAGCCTGCAAAGGAACAAAAATATGATGGTTTAATTTCTTACTTTTACTCTTCGATACGGATTAAACCATATGGCGAAAGCAAATAAGCAGTTAAATGCAGACGAATTGACACAATTAATTGTCAAAGGCATTCAAGAAAAAAAAGGCGAAAACATTGTAACACTAGACCTTAGAGGGCTAGACGGAGCCGTTACCGATTACTACGTAGTTTGCGAAGCAAATTCTACAACCCAAGTTGGAGCAATTGCCGATTCCATTGAAAAAGAGGTAAGAGAAGCTTGCGGGGAAAAACCTTGGCATGTTGAAGGAACAGAAAACCTAGAATGGGTGTTATTAGATTATATTAATGTAGTAGCACACATTTTTCAACCAGACAAAAGGGAATTTTTCAGTATTGAAGAATTGTGGGCTGATGCTAAGATAAAAGAAATACGAGCAGAGTATTAAGATACAACATGGAGAATAAGAATAAAAATGGTGCCCCTTCACCTAAAAAAGGAAGCCCAAAAAAAAAAGGGCCAAAAAAGCAATTTAATTTTTACTGGATTTATGGAATTATTGGAGCCCTGCTTTTAGGCCTTCAATTGTTTCAAATGGGTGGTGGAGAGAAGCGCACAACTTGGAACAAGTTTGCCAACGAAATGCTCAAAACAAATGAGGTGGACCGACTCTTAGTGGTAACCACAAATGGCGAGTCTCGGGTAGAAATATTTATTAAGCCAGATGCATTAACACTTGAAAAGTACAAGGCTGTCATTAAGAAAGGTGGCAGTAATTTAAGTACAAGAACTGCCCAATACTACATGGAAATAGGAACCATTGAGCAATTTAACATTGATTTAAATCGAGTTCAAGAAGGATTGCCTGAGCCAGAGAGAGTGCAAGTTGACTACGATAAACGAACCAACTGGGCGGGCGATTTAATCGGCTGGTTGCTACCAATTGCCATTTTAATTGGTTTCTGGTTTTTCATTATGAAAAGAATGTCTGGAGGAGCAGGCGGCGCAGGAGGTCAACTGTTCAACATCGGAAAATCTAAGGCCACCTTATTCGACAAAGCTAAAAATGTTCAAGTTTCATTTAAAGATGTGGCCGGACTCGCAGAAGCTAAGGTAGAAATCGAAGAGATTGTTGAATTTTTGAAAAATCCTAAACGATACACAGAATTAGGAGCAAAAATTCCTAAAGGGGCATTGCTAGTAGGACCTCCCGGAACAGGAAAAACATTATTGGCAAAAGCTGTAGCAGGTGAAGCTCAGGTTCCTTTCTTTAGCCTTTCAGGTTCTGATTTTGTAGAAATGTTTGTTGGAGTTGGAGCTTCTAGAGTTCGTGATTTATTTAAACAAGCCAAAGAAAAATCTCCTGCAATTGTTTTTATTGATGAGATTGATGCAATTGGCAGAGCTAGAGGTAAAAATATGGCTCAAGGCGGAAACGACGAAAGAGAAAATACGCTTAACCAGTTGCTTACAGAGATGGATGGTTTTGGAACCAACAGTGGAGTAATTCTATTGGCTGCGACAAACAGAGCAGAAGTATTAGATAAAGCACTGTTAAGACCAGGTCGATTTGATCGTCAAATTAGCGTGGATTTACCTGATTTGAATGAAAGAATTGAAATTTTCAAGGTTCACGAAAAACCATTGAAAACCGACGATACTGTTGACCTTGTGTTTCTAGGAAAACAAACCCCCGGATTTTCAGGAGCAGACATTGCCAACATTTGTAATGAGGCTGCTTTAATTGCAGCGAGAAAGAAAAAGAAGAAAATTGGACATCAAGATTTCTTAGATGCTATTGATCGTGTTATTGGCGGATTAGAAAAGAAAAACAAAATCATTACTTCTGAAGAAAAAGAAGTCATTGCATACCACGAAGCGGGACATGCTGCTGTTAGTTGGTTAACTAAATATGCGAATCCATTAGTAAAAGTTACTATTGTGCCAAGAGGAAGATCTTTAGGTGCAGCTTGGTACTTACCTGAAGAAAGACAAATCACCACCAAAGAGCAAATGCTAGATGAAATGTGTGCTGCACTTGGTGGAAGAGCAGCTGAGGAAATTGTATTTGGAGCTGTATCAACAGGTGCATTAAGTGATTTAGAAAAAATTACAAAGCAAGCATACGCTATGGTTTCTGTTTATGGTTTGAATGACAAAATAGGGAACATTAGTTTCTACGATTCTTCGGGACAAAGCGAATACAGTTTTAGTAAACCATACAGTGAAAAAACCAGTCAAATTATTGACGAAGAGGTTAGTAAAATGGTGGAAGAGGCGTATGTAAGAACAAAGAAGATTTTGTTAGAGAACAAAGATAAACTTGCCTTACTTGCAACGAAGTTACTTGAAAAAGAAGTGATTTATAAGGATGACTTGGAAGCTATATTTGGAGAACGTTCTTTTGGACATAAAAGTAGAGTAGATACCTTGATGGAAGAAAATGAAAAGGCTCAAGCTTTTGAAAAGGAAAACATAGCTAAAGCTAAGTCAAAAGCAAAAGCGGACAATTCAGATGATATTGCTAATTCTAGCAACGAGCCCAAAGCTGCCAGTAATGGTAAATTCAAAAGTAGTAACGAGAAAAAAGACCAATCAAATTCTAAAGATAAAGCCAAGGCAGAAGAAAAATCTGCCCCTAAAGAGGAAAAAGCTGAATAATTTTCTACTTTTAGAAAATGTCAGTTAACTGGGTCAAAATTTATTCTACAACACAATTACACAAAGCTGAAATTGTAAGAGCAGTATTAGAAGTTCACGAAATTCAAACAACTGAGATGAATAAAATGGATTCTATGCATACCCACTTATTTCTTGGCGAAATTGAAGTATTTGTAAACCAAGACAACGCAATATGCGCTACTCACCTCATAACCAAACATGATCTGTGAGCAATTTTAACAAACGTTTACTGACAGGTGTTTTATTTGTAATTGTGCTCTTAGGTTCTATTTACCAAAGCGAACTAGCTTCATCTATTCTCTTCACTACGATTATTCTACTGTGCCAACGCGAGTTTTATGCATTTTTTAAAGCGAGCGAGGTCAAACCACAAAGTTTAGTGGGAATACTCGGCGGACTAGGTTTTTTCTTGGCTAGCGCTGTTGCATTTCGAACCGACTTAACCTTCAACACGTTATTCTTAATTGTTCCTTTAATCTTCATTGTTTTTGTTTTTGTTTTTGAATTGTTTAGAAACAGCAAAGACCCAATTGCAAACATTGGTTATACCATTTTAGGGATTATATATATCGCCGTTCCGTTTACGCTGCTTCACCAAATATCATATTACACCAATTTTCAATTTGGCGACACGTATAATTATGATGTACTTATTGGTTACTTTTTTATTCTTTGGGCTAATGATACCGGAGCTTATATGGTAGGGCGAAAATTTGGAAAAACAAAGTTATTCGAGCGAATTTCGCCTAAAAAAACCTGGGAAGGCTCTTTAGGGGGTGTATTTTTCGGACTACTATTCGGCTACATTAACGCTCAACTATTTGATGGGTTAGATACAATAACTTGGATGATTCTTGCGCTAATTGTTGTTGTGTTTGGATCTCTTGGCGACTTGGTCGAATCTTTATTTAAAAGAAGTTTAGGAATTAAGGATTCGGGAAAGATATTACCCGGCCACGGTGGAGTTCTCGATCGTTTTGATGGAATTTTTATTTCTGCACCAATGGTGTACGCTTTTCTAAAGATTTTGAGCATTTGGTAATATGAAAGGCTCCTTTATTTTTACACTACCCATCGTTTTGTTTATGCTATTTTCCTGCGAAAATACTGCCCCAAAAAAGACAATTATAACACCGAATACGATGAAATCCGATTCGAGTTTAACACTTAATGTAAAACCTTTGAGTACCGAAAAAACACACGAAGGTGGAGTAGACAAAACAAAGCTAAATTTTAAATAGCCTATTTTCTGCGAGGTTAATAAGTGTTTCTTACGAACGAATTAATTGTATTTTTCTTCGCTATTTTTGATACTCAAATCTATCACATGACTTTTCATAAAGAAGGTTGCCCAACACTTGGATTTATTATTGTTGTTATTGCCATCATTAACGCCATAACGCACTACTTTTTTAGCGACTATGCCTTGGTAACTGGCTTTGGCTATTTACTTTCTGCATTCATATTTATTGTTGTTGTCCAATTTTTTAGAAAGCCTAGTAAAACAATTGAAATCAATGAAAACCAAATTCTTTCACCCTGTGATGGAAAAGTCGTGGTTATGGAAGAGGTGCTAGAAGACGAGGTACTGAACGTAAAAAGAAGACAGATTTCAATTTTCATGTCGCCCTTAAATGTGCACAACAACCTTTACCCTATAGGTGGGAAACTATCTTTTTACAAATATCATGCTGGTAAATTTTTAGTGGCGTGGCATCCAAAATCTTCAACAGAGAATGAAAGAACAACGGCTGTAATTGAAGATGCAAAGGGTAGAAAAGTTTTATTCCGGCAAATTGCTGGTGCACTTGCTCGTAGAATTGTATTTTACGGCAAAACAGGAGAGAGTTATACCCAAGGCAGTGAATGTGGCTTTATAAAATTTGGATCTAGAGTAGATTTATTTTTACCGTTAGATGCTAAAATCAAAGTAAACCTAGAGGAAAAAGTAGTTGGTGGTAAAACCGTTATTGCTGAGTTCGTGTAGGTCCTAGAGCCATCACAGGTATAGATGTGCCAACAAAAATAAATAACTACCATTAGTTCCGAAGCGCAGAAACTGTCACTTTCAAAATGAATGTTCAACCATAATACTCCCGTTCCACTTTCGTGATTCTAACGGAGTAGCTTTCGTACCATTTTGTTTTGCCTGGCTCTTGAGCATTTAGGTGCTCTGCATTTTTCTTCCACAATTGAATAGATTCTAAATCTTTCAAATACGAAACGATAATCCCAACAACTTCTCGTGCGCTGTCCATTCCCATAAAACCGGCCTGCTTTTTAGCTAGTTCTTTCATTTCAGCTTCAATTGCTGCATAACCTTCAGAACTTACCAAAGTGGAAGTAAAAATAACTGCGTAGTAAGGAACAAATTTTTCAAATTTCGCCTTTAGCTATTCGTTTGTTTATCAATAGATTCTTCATGAATAGAATGGTATAAAGTAGAAATGAATTTCTCACTTAAATTCAAAGCTTGACCAGACTTTAACATGCGCTCCAGAATTTCTTGCCATCGTTGTACTTGTAAAATCGTTACTTGATTCTTTTTTTTGTACACTCCAATTTCTTCAGAAATATTCATGCGTTGCGCCAATAATTCCACTATTGAATCATCAATTCTATCAATCTTCGAACGAAGTATTTCGAGCTGATTTTGAAACTCTTTGTTTTTAATGTCGGCACTCTTAAAAACTAAATTATCCCATAGCAGTTTCAAATGGGCAGGTGTTACTTGCTGACCGGCGTCACTCAATGCCTTTTCAGGATTACAATGTGTTTCAATCATTAATCCATCCATATCTAAGTCCAACGCACGCTGTGCTACATGGGGAATTAACTCAGGGTTCCCGGTAATGTGACTTACGTCGCAAATCAAAGGAATTTCCGGATTGTCTGTTTTAAACTGCACTGCTAATTCCCAAGATGGGGCATTTCGATATGGCTTGTTATCTGCCAGGTGAAACCCTCGATGAATAGCGCCCAACTTTGAGATACCAGCCTTAGCAATTCGTTCTACAGCACCAGACCATAATGAAACATCTGGGTTCAAAGGATTTTTAACAAACACAGGAACATCCATTCCTTCCAATGCATCTGCTATCGCTTGCACCGAAAATGGATTTACCGTTGTTCTAGCACCAATCCATAATACGTCTATCCCAGCTTTTAGACAAGCTTCCACGTGCGCAGGACTAGCTACCTCCGTTGTTACCTTAAATCCAAATTCCTCTCTAATATCTACTAGCCACTTTAAACCTTCCTCGCCTACACCTTCAAACGTATTGGGCCGTGTTCTTGGTTTCCAAATTCCCGCTCTAAAAATTATATTAGGAAAATGCTCTTTTATAACTGTTGCTGTTGTTCTCAACTGGTCATAACTCTCTGCACTGCAAGGACCAAAAAATTGATACGGTCGGTCTCCACTAAGCCAAGATATGTTGTGAAGATTTGATTCGTTAACCATTATAGAATGTTTTTTAATTCTAACAAACTATGAATAACAAAAGTTGCAGCTTCATCTTTTTGAAGTTCTTTCGTAAAATAAACTTGATCCATTCCGACCTCCTTTGCTCCCAATACATCAGGGCCATAGTCGTCGCCAATCATAATACTATTTTCTGCAGTCGCTCCTGACTTTTCGAACGCGTAATCAAAAATCCGCTTATCGGGCTTTCTATATCCTAATCCATCAGAAACAACTACTTCGATAAAGTACTTATCTAATCCACTGTTATTAATTTTTACTTGCTGTGCTTCTGCGAATCCGTTTGTAATAACGTGCATTTTATAGTTCGGCTTCAAATAGTCTAATACTTCTTTTGAATGTGGAATCAAATTCGGTTTAGATGAGCACAAAGCCACATAATCGTCATTAAATGAAAGTGCAAAAACTGAATCATTATAATCAAATTTTTGAAAGCTGTTATGGAAACGTCGCAATCGCAGTTCGTCTTTCGTTACATCTCCATTCCTGTAATCTGCCCAAAGAGCGTGATTAATTTCAAGGTATTCGTTAAAGAAATCAACAAACTCAACACCTAATTTAAGAAGCAAGTCATGCTTTTTATACAAGTCTCGAATTGCTTCTTCAGAGTTCTTGTCAAAATCCCAAAGGGTTCGATCTAAATCCCAAAATAAGTGTATGTACTTTTTCATGAATCAATAAAAAGACTCCAAAAGGAGGTTAAAATAAACGACCAAATTACGAGACAAACAAAGAAAACTGGTAAGGTTATTTTAGCTCTTGGAAAATAATAAGAACCCAATAATGCTCCTACGGGAATACTTAACATCAATGGTGTTAGTATTGCAATTCCCATGAGTCCGTATTTAGATTTAATTTTTACGATTAATCTATTTCGTTTATTAAAAAGCTTTTTCTTTTTGGGTTTGAACACCTCGTGCCACCAAGCCACTAAAAATTTTCCTCCAAAAAAGAAAATGACAAAACCAGTATATCCTCCCGTTACGGTAATTGCGATGGTCTCTAAAAAGCTATGACCGGCTAACAATGCCGCACTAGGCGAAAAGAAAAACCTTAAGGTGCTAAAAACTAATAGTCCCAGTATTTTGGTAAATTCGAGCATCGCCCTTACTCCTTAGTTCCAAATGCTAAATCTCCAGCATCTCCTAAGCCGGGTACAATGTACGATTGAGCCGTCATTTCTTGGTCAACTGCCCCCAACCAAATAGTACAGTTTGGAGGCATATTCTTTTTCGTGAACTCCACGCCTTCTGCACTTGAAATTAAAGAAACAATATGGCAATGTTTAGGCTTTCCTTTTTCCAATAGGGCTTTATATGCCAAAACCATAGAGGAACCCGTTGCCAGCATTGGATCAGATAGAATGATTGTTTTACCTTCAATGGAAGGACAAGCTAAATATTCTAATTCTATATCAAATGATCCATCCTTATGATGTTTTCTGTATGCTGAAATATAACCGTTACCTGCATTATCAAAGGTATTTAACAAACCTTGATGCATTGGCAAACCTGCTCTTAATATAGTTATCAAAATAGGCTGTTCTGCAATTAACATGTCTTCAGAAACTCCTAAAGGTGTGGTAACTTTCGTTTTGCTATATTTTAACTCTTTCGAAATTTCGTAAGCAAAAATTTCTCCACATCGCTCTAAGTTCCTTCGAAATCGTAAGCGATCTTTTTGAATTTTCTGATCTCTAATTTCAGATAAAAACTGATTAAACACGGAATTACTCTCCTCTGAAAGAATACGAACTTTAGGCATGGCAGTTATTTTGAAGTGATAAAGGTAAGTTTTTAAGCGTTGGATTTTCCCTTAGAAACGGCATATTCTGTAACTTCCTCGTATACTTTTTGCCAGCCTATCCACTCCTCTTCTTCGCTCAAACTTTCATTGTGCCAGAGACTTACAAATGTACCTTCCACCAACTTCACCTCATCAATAATTTTCTTGCTTTCTGCTATAGCAACATCTGGGGCTAAGTTTAAATAGTATTTCAACGTTGCTTCCATCACGTGAAAAGGAAAAACAGTGAGTTTGCATTCCACTTCTCCATCTAAATCATAAAAGGGATACGGAGTGCAGGTGCCTGCTCGAAATCCGAGTTGAGAAGCAAAGCCCATCGTATAATCTTCTTCAATACCCGTTTCCAGGAGGTTCCTGTATGTTTCTGGCAAGCTCAACTTCAAAAAATGTTGTCGGCTTCTTTTCACATCCGTTTTAATGATGTCTTTCAATCGCTTTATCTCAGTCAGTAACTTTGTCCGATCCTTGTTTGAGCCAAATGAAGGATGGATTCCAATATCAGCGTAATCAGCAAGTGATTTGATTAAACTTTTAAAGTATCTATTTTGATAAGATAAGTTTTTATCGTTCAAACCGTAATCTCCAATCAATATAAAATAAATTGCCTTCAAGCTAAACTTCTTATGCAGTGCTAATTGATAATCGTAGGTGTCGAATGGATCGCTTTTTTTGCCAAGAATAACTTGAAATTGAGTGGCGAATCGTTTAAAGTCAAGCTTTAGCAAACTCTTTCCAATACTCCCAATTGTTCGCAATAAGCCTTTGTGCTTGTAGGCATAGGCATTATCAATGTCAATCGTTGGCAAGTAACTAAACTTTCGTTCTTGGAATGCTAGCTCAGGAAATTTTTCCTGTAGTACTTTTTTCAAAAGCAGCACCCATCGATCCACAACAGCAAGATGTAAGAAACCTTCTTTAGCAGCCAGGCTGTCCTTTGCCGTAAAGCGGTCGTAATGATCGCGCATGTGTGGTAAATATTCCTCATACCGGCTGAGCATGTAAAAAATTGCGGCAAAAACATCAAACTCTAGTGTTTCATTGCGAACCGGAAAAATAGCTGGAGTGTCCTGAATTACTTTGGATTGCAATGCCTTTTCAGTTATTCCACTTTGCTCTAACAAGCCATCGGCAGTGAAGTGTAACTCCTCTCCTAGCGGTCTTGTTGCATAAGAAAACTTCGCATCCTCATGCGCTGCAAAAGTATCCGCATCTGAGGTTAAGGTATATTCCACACCCATGTAGTTTTTAAAAATGGTTTTAAAAACGTAGCGGTTTCTTGGGGTTATTTTGGGAACGTAAACTAACAACATAATTACATCATACCTTTGTTAACAAAATTATAGTATTTATCATTGGCAATTATAATGTGATCCAACACTCGAATATCTAGTAGCTTTCCTGCTTCCACATTTTCTTTGTTAATTGAATGTCTGCCGTGCTAGGCGTTAAGTTACCTGAAGGGTGGTTGTGGCAGAAAATAATACTAGACCCAAGTTTTTCTAAAACTGGTTTAAAAATGAGTTTAGAATCTGCTACAGTAGAAGCTACCTCACCGCTACACACACTTGACTTATGAATTACTTTATTTCCTTGATTTAAAATTACAACCCAAAATTCTTCGTGCTTTAATTCAGACAATAGCGGCGACACCATTTCACAAATATCTCCACTAGATGAAATCTTAGGGTTCTTAACAACCTCTGCAAGCTTTCGCCAACGTCCCAATTCTAAAGCAGCGGCAATGGTAATTGCTTTCGCTTCTCCAATACCTTTAAAATTTGTCAACTCAGCAAGGTGAGTCCTCCCAAGTTCATTTAAATTATTGCTTACTTAAGCTAAAATTCGTTTTGAAAGTTCAACAGTAGACTCTTGCTTGTTTCCTGAGCCAATCAATATTGCTATTAACTCTGCATCGCTGAGAGACGACTTACCTTTAAGGGCAAACTTTTCTCGAGGCCGATCTTCTTCTGCCCATGTCTTTATGGTTAAATTTCCTTCATATGCAATGCGCGCTGAAATTAATAAGAAATTGTAGGTTTGGAGTAATTATTGTGTTGAAAAATAAAGACTAACATGTGTCTTAAATATATGAAATCAGGAACTAAATATCTTTTACCCGTGCTGTTTCTGTTAGCTTGTTATCCATATAAAAGCTATCAACAGAACCTTCGGGAGCCTGAAAAAATAACCAAATTGCGATTGTCGAACGGTAATTTTATTACCACACCTCAGCGAATTGAATAGTTTGGAAACCTTGAAAAGTTATTTCTCTTTAGCAATGAAATCGCAACTGTACAATCAGAAATAGGTCAATTAAAAAACTTAAAACGCCTTGTTTTGAGCAATAATAACATAGATTCTTTACCTCCTGAAATAGGTGACCTTGTAAGTCTAGAATTCCTTTATTTGAAAGCAAATAAAATTAAGCGCCTCCCTCCCGAAGTTGAAAAATTGAAGAATTTGCAGTATTAAAATTACAGTTCAACGAACTCTGCACTTTGCCTCCTGAGATCGGAGATTTAGAAAACTTACACGAACTGTACTTGGAATTCAACAATCTAAACCATTTACCCCCAGAAATAGGAAAGCTTTCAAACTTGCGAATTCTTGAAATTGGGAGAAACAATCTTATTAAGATACCTCCTGAAATTGGAAATTTAACCGGCTTAACGGAACTTAATATTGCTAGAAGTGGAGGTTACTTGCGATTGCCTGATACATTTTTCCGACTACAAAAATTAGATAATTTATATTTGGACGAAACGCAATTGGTACCCCCTTGCCTTTCTGTTATTAGAAGGCCAAATTTCAGAATTGTTCGGTCTAGCTATTAATTTGGGGGGGCAAAAATATAAAACCGATACCCTACAACAAGAGATCTTTCTAAATACCATATAGTTTGCTCTGCATGTGTATCTGATTTGTCAGCCTTCGGAGTAATGGCAATGTCCCACATTGAAGCGAACCCACCTTGCAATGTTGCTCGAGCAAAAAAGCGACCGTAGAACACAAATTCTGGAGCAATAAACGCGTGAGCTCCAACTCCAGAAAAGTGAGGGCGATCATCGTTACTTCTTCCAAACGTCATTGAATTCGTCCATGGCATATCAACACCAAACCCAATTCCTGAAACCAGCTTTATTCCAATTTTTTCTTCAAAAATAGAATACATTTCATCGTGTCTTTCAAGGTTAAAGTTCAGCACGTTAAACCCATCAGAATGTTCCATTCGCACGTAATTATTATCGATAGTTACCTCGTCTCCGTCCTCATAATTGCCATATCTAGTAGATACGCTATTTCCAACATTTCCACTAAAACGTGCTGTAGAGCCTTTCTTTGTTCGGTATTTCATGTGGTCCCAACCTGCTGCAATCGCATACTTATCATTCAAAAAGAAACCGACTCTAAAGTTAAACTGAGGAATGGTAAAAAGTAAAGGGTTGTAGTAATTTGAACCAAACTTTTTTTGTGGAAGGTCTGTACCTTCAACATCTGATAAGGTAAAATTGTATCCAGGACCTTTCCACGTTATGTCACTTTTGGCATAATCAGTTCTGTTATATCCCCAAAAGAAAAAGAATTTATGTTTATTACTCGTCAATGAAAAATCCTTACTTGAAGGACTTTTCTCTTGCGCAACCAAAACATTACCTGGTAGTAATGCAATTAGCAATAAAGTTAAAAATCTCACTTAGTTATTTGTAGTTAAATAATTTTCTAGTGCACTGTCAAATTCTCCTTTGGCGGCAGCTACTGAACCATAACTCTCTCCATCGACATTCATGTCAGTTCCTTTCACCATTCCCAAGAGCGCAAATCCATCTACTCCAGCAGCTTTTTCAAAAGCTACTTCATTGGATGGATTTATGGAGATAACAACTCTACTTTGGGCCTCACCAAATAAGTAGGCATCCTTTCTAAAGTTTGAATCTGTTGCAACTTCAAAACCTAAGTTATTTGGCATTGAAGCTTCCATTAATGTTATAAACAATCCTCCATCTGCACAATCATGAGCAGATTCAACAATACCAGACTTGATCATACCCTTCAATGTATTTTGTAAGTTGTATTCTGTTTCCAAATCAAAGAATGGTGCAGGAGAATTTTTCTCTTTATGAAAAGCATATAAATATTCAGAAGAATTAATGTCATTTTTTGCTTCACCCAACAAGTAGATTAAATCTCCTTCATTTTGGAATGCTAAGGTAGTTAAGTGCTCTTTCGAAGGGATAATTCCCATCATTCCTATTGTTGGTGTTGGAAAAACAGGAACATCTACTCCATCTTGTGCACTTTGGTTGTAGAAACTTACGTTTCCACCAGTGACAGGTGTTTTAAACTTTAAACATGCTGCGCTCATTCCCTTAATCGCTCCAACAAACTGCCAGTATACTTCTGGTTTATAAGGATTTCCAAAGTTTAAGCAATTGGTAATTGCTGAAGGCTCTCCTCCTGAGCAAACAATATTTCTTGCAGACTCAGCAACTGCTATAGCACAACCTTTCTCTGGGTCGGCATGCACATACCGTGCATTACAGTCAACAGTAAAAGCAAGTGCCTTTTTTGTATTCTTTATATTCACCACTCCAGCATCTGTTGGCTTATTGGTACTCATATTAATAGTACCAACCATACTGTCGTATTGTTCCATCACCCATTTTTTTGAGGCAATATTCGGATGGTTCCATAAAAACTTTGCGACCTTCTTAAGGTCTTTTGGTTCTTCAATTGAATCAATGGAGAAGTTTTTATTCTCTTGATAGTAAGCCGGCTCTTTGTATTCTCTTTCATAAACAGGAGCTCCACCACCTAAAATTAATGACTCGGCAGGCACATCGGCTACTTTAATTCCTTTAGCATAATATTCTAATCTCCCACCTTCAACTACTTCTCCAATGTGAACACAATTCAAATCCCACTTATCAAAAATAGCTTGAACCTCAGCCTCTCTTCCCTTTTTAACCACGACCAACATTCTCTCTTGCGACTCAGAAAGCAAAATCTCAAAAGGCAACATTCCTTCTTGTCTGCAAGGAACTTTATCTAAATCGATTATCATTCCAAATCCTTCTTTACCAGACATTTCAGAAGTAGAACAGGTGATACCTGCTGCTCCCATGTCTTGCATTCCTATGATTGCATCTGTTTCAGCAAGTTCTAGCGATGCTTCCAATAGCAATTTCTCTTGGAATGGATCTCCAACTTGCACAGCCGGTAAATCTTCCATAGAGTCTTCAGTAATATCCTTAGACGCAAAGGCTGCTCCATGTATTCCATCTTTTCCTGTGGATGAGCCCACAATAAAAACTGGGTTTCCTACACCGTAACTCGTTGCAGAAATCATAGTACCAGTCTTCATAATACCCGCAGACATTGCATTTACCAACGGATTGGTATTGTAGCATTCATCAAAGAATAATTCTCCACCAACTACCGGTATTCCAAAGGAATTACCATAGTCTCCAATCCCCTTTACTACTCCTTTAACCAACCATTTTGTTCTTGCCAAATCAATATTTCCGAAACGTAAAGAGTTCAACTGTGCTATGGGTCTAGCACCCATGGTAAATATATCTCTATTAATCCCACCCACTCCTGTTGCAGCACCTTGGTATGGTTCTAATGCAGAAGGGTGATTGTGAGATTCAATTTTAAAAGCACAGGCTAATCCATCTCCAATATCAACTAAACCAGCATTTTCTTCACCAGCTTCCGCCAACATGTGCGGCCCTTCTTTTGGTAACGTTTTTAACCACATAATTGAATTTTTATACGAACAATGTTCCGACCACATTACAGAGTAAATACTTACTTCCGTAAAGTTGGGAGTTCTTCCCAAAATCTCTTTAATGTGTTCAAATTCTTCCTTTAGCAAACCTAGCTCCATTGCTGTTTCTAGACTTACTTCTGCTAAATGGGTTTCGGTAGTTTCCATGGTATTTTTAGGACAATTTTATACCCTGCAAAAGTAACTTTTTTTACACGGGTTCAAACTGCAAACCCAATTTTTATTGTACGTTGTTTTACAGAATAAACTACCTTTGAATTCTATGGTTTTGGGCTACACCTCTTTATTTTTGCTGATTGCTGTGTTTGTCTTTTGGATAAATAAAAGCCCTTTTTTTACCTATGGTAGCTTGCCAAAGATGTATAGCTATTTCGCATTTACATTGAAAGTGCTCTCAGGAGTAGCAGTTTGGTTAATCTACACATATTACTACACTACTCGAATAGATGCCGACATCTATAAGTACTTCGACGACGCGGCCCATTTATTTAAATCCACTCAAAATGATTGGATACTTCGGTTAAAACTAATTTCTGGTTTCCAAAATGACTTGGAAATTAAATCCATATTGGCAGGTACTAACTTTTGGGATAGTGGATCTGAATTATTTTTCAATGACAATAGAACGATGATTCGGATTCACTTAGCACTATGGTATTTATCTGGCGGAGTGTATCTTTTTCATTTGTTCTTTTTCTCTTTAATCTCATTCATAGGCACTTCTGCACTTTTTCACTTTTTTAACCGAAATGTAAATCTGCCAAACTGGATCTTATTTATTTGCTGCTTTTATATTCCCTCGGTTTTATTTTGGGCATCCGCTCCTTTGAAGGAAAGTTTAATCCTTTTTGGGTTGGGAGCATTACTTTATGGAATTCAAGGAGTAAAAGAAAGAGAAAATTATAGGTTAATTATTTGGCTGACAGTTGGTTTACTCACCCTGCTTAGCTCAAAAATATATATTCTGTTCACCCTACTCCCGGGACTTTGGTTTTGGTCAACCACCGCTGGTAAAACAAAGCGTGCTATTCAAGTAAAATTCCTTTGGACCCACTTTCTGCTTGCCCTATTCCTTTTCTCTGACAAAGTAATTTATGCAATAGCGAAAAAGCAACTCCAATTTAAGACGTTAATTGCAAAAAATGGGGTGAACAGCGCAATAGATATTGGCACTTTCGACACACCACTTAGTTTATTTTCAACTCTACCTCAGGCACTTTTTAATGTACTAATACGACCTGCTTATCCTGTGAATTTGAATCCATTTTCGCTATTCGCCGCTGCAGAGCATGTCATTTTTCTCGCACTTTTCATTGTTCCATTTATTTATAAAAAAAGGTTACAAGAAAAAGAACAAAGACTGGCTCTTTTTTGTATTTCTTTCGTTGTTGTTGGAAGTTGCATTATAGGCTTAACCATTCCAGTTATCGGAGGAATAGTCCGATATAAGGTGCCATTCATCCTATTCTATTTAATTGGAATACTTACTTTCACTAACTTTTCTAAAATAGCTCCCAAACTCAAATGAAAACTATTTATTTTTCTATTTTTAGCCTCTGCATATTGCTTATGAACTCCTGCTATTACACTGAAACCGCCGATATACTTATTCACAATGCCAAGATTTATTCAGTAAACGAAAATTTTGACGTTTTTGAAGCCATGGCGATTAAAGATGGAAAAATTATTGATATTGGTCCTAACAATGAATTGAAAAATAGGTACGAATCAAAAGAGATTATTGATGCGCAATTGAAAACAATTTACCCCGGATTTATTGATGCTCATTGTCATTTTTTGTGGTATGGAAATACATTTAACGACGTTGATCTAGTTGGCTCAAAAAGCTGGCAAGAGGCGCTAAAACGAATTGAAGAATTCGCAAAGAAGAATAAAAATGAATGGATTGTAGGAAGAGGTTGGGACCAGAACGATTGGCCAGAAAAAGAGTTTCCCAACAATTCTGAATTGAATAGAAGATTCCCAAACACTCCTGTTTTTTTAACTCGAATCGACTTTCATGCTGCTATAGTCAATGAAAAGGCGCTAGAGATTGGCGGAATTAAAAGTGAAACAATAGTTGAGGGTGGGGCTATTCTTTTGGAGGAAGGGAAGCCTTCTGGAATATTAATTGACAAAGCAATTACACTTGTTTCTGAAAAGTTACCAAAAATGAGTGCAGAAGCAATGGCTTTTGCCTTAAAAAAGGCTGAAGAAATGTGTTTCAAAAAAGGGTTAACTTCTGTTGCAGATGCTTATTTAGAAAACAACATGGTTCATGTGATTGATAGCATGCAACAAAATGGAGTGCTCAAAATGAACATTTACGGAATGTTAGTTCCCTCTAAAGAAAACCGAAAAGAGTTTTTGAATAATGGCCCTTTTGTTACGGAAAAGTTAAATATTCAAGCTTTTAAATTTTTCGCTGATGGTGCCTTAGGCTCTCGGGGTGCAAAACTAATTAAACCCTACCATGACGATGCGTTAAATAGTGGAATATCAACTTTAGATACTGCTAATTTTTTAGCAGACCTAAAGCTCATGTATGAAAAAGGTTTTCAGGTAAACACGCATTGCATAGGCGATGAAGCAAATCGACAAGTTTTAGATGCTTATGGCGAAGTGCTGAAAGGCACCAATGACAAAAGGTGGAGAATTGAGCATGCTCAGATTCTAACTCCTTCAGATTTTGAAAAATTTAGAAAGTTTACCATCATCCCTTCCGTGCAACCCACACATGCTACTTCCGATATGCCTTGGGCAGAGGACCGATTAGGTAAAGAACGAATGATAAACTCATATGCTTATAAGAAGTTACTTTCCATGAACGGAACCATTGCTTTGGGAACAGATTTTCCAATTGAGGATATTGATCCTTTAAAAACATTTTATGCAGCTACTGTTCGAAAGGACGCCACCGGGAACCCAGAGAATGGTTTTCAAACTGACAATGCTTTAAGCAGAGAAGAGGCCATTCGTGGAATGACTATATGGGCAGCAATGGCAAACTTTGAAGATACACTTAGAGGAAGTTTAGAGAAAGGGAAAGTGGCAGACTTTATAATATTAGATAAAGATTTAATGGAAATAGAAGAGTCTAAAATTTTACAAACAAAAGTTACTACCACATATGTTGACGGAAGTGTTGTTTTTAGCCGATAACAATGGCCAATTAAAATTGGACCTCTTGATATTCAAAAGGTATTTCCAGTTCGTATTCAACTAATTCTCCAATCGATAGAATATCGTCATCGCCTTCTTCATATTTCCATTTTACGATAAATTTTTTCCCACTATCGTAGTGGGGGTTTAAAAACCAAGATTAATTCTACTAATTGCTTCTGTGAAGCGGAATTTAAGTATTCAACTTCACAAATCAATGTAGTTTTATCAGCAGGGTTTTGATAATACTCTTTACTCCAATCTATAATTGGCTTATAAAACTCTATTGCATCTGCAGGGTAACATTTACCTGAGAGATATAAAGTTCCAGTTTCATGATTGAAATTTACTTCTGGTGTTTGTAAAAAACGGTTCTATATTAAGTATTTCCATAATTCAATTTTAATTCAATTTCCAACCAAATTTGTCCTTCTTGTTTTTCTGAAAGTGAAAATTCAAGGTTCGCATCCTTTAACTTTCTTAGCGTTATTAATCCCAATCCTCCTCTGGTAAAAAGCATTTTTTTATATTCTGCTTCAAGCTCTTCTTACGGAACTGAAAATACGCTATCAAAAATAGTTTGTACAGATACTTTATCCTTCAAAACTATACTATTTGCTGTAGTAATTAAAATATGTTGTCCGCCATCCTTTACTCGAAAAAACCTGATTTTCGACATCTCAAATATTATTTTCAGCATATTTAGAAACATTTTGCACCATTACTGCTAGAAATGAAAATGCTGACTTCAAAAATGCTGGACCAAGATTATTAAAATACTGGTGAATAAATGTTTGCCCCATTGTTAGAAATGAGTCGGCAAGTTCAGCAGTTATTGGGCCCTAGTATCCAAGCTGATCCTTGTGATAAGAGAGATTAAAAACTTCTTTTTTTTACTATATCTAGCTATTAACATTCATGAAATCGAATCTAATAATTTGACACTAAAAAGGCTAATATAATATGATGTAAATACATTCAATTACAACACACAAAATAACTACTTGTCTCTTTTTTGAAGATTGTCTGGTTATCCCTACATTATACTAAATCGCCCTCTTAAAGTTTCGTAGTATTTTAGATTATAGATAAAAGCATGCGCTCTCGCTATTTCAAAATATGAAATGAAATATTTATCTAATTAGCCGGCTTAATACTTTTTCGTGTTCGGGAAATTCATTTAGAAGCGTCTTCTCCGCCATTTCAAAGTCCTTAAAATCGAACCCAAATGAAACAGTGCATCCGACTAATGCAAAACTTCTTTCTTTTTTCACCTCTGAAGCAAACCACGTATTTGCTGGAACCAAATATTGAAGTACCTCTCCTTTGTCAATTCGGTCTCCAACGTCTTGAGTATAGTAATTCCCTCTCTTATCAATCATGTGAATTGTTATCGGATCTCCAGCGTAAAAATGCCACAATTCATCAGACTTAATTCGATGAAAAGCGGAGAAGTTTTCTCGTTCCAATAAAAAATAAATGCCGGTACACAAACTTCTCTTCCCTCTCCACTTAGGGTCTAAATTCTCTAAGTCCAGATTCAACGCAGATCGGTATGTTTCTTTGTAATATCCCCCTTCAGGATGCGGCAATAACTCTAAGTTATTTATCCAATACTCCTTGTTCTTCATATTGCTAATTTCTCTTAACGATACACAAAAGAACATTTTTAGTTTTATATTTACTGTAAATCTTCAAAACTATGCTATCAAGAATCTTCGATTTACATTATCACCAACAATCCAACTATCCTAAAAATGATGCGCTTACCGATAAGATTGATGGAAAGTGGATTCCAATAAGTACCCAATCCATGATTGAGCAGGCCGAAGAGTTGGCTTCTGGGTTAATTGAATTGGGTTTACAAGCCGGAGATAAGGTGGGAATTATCGCTAACAATAGGTCAGAATGGTTAATTACAGACCTAGGTATTTTGATAGCAGGGATGATCAATGTTCCTATATACCCAACTATTACAGAAGACGACTACGAATACATATTGAACAATGCCGAGGTAAAAATATGCTTTGTCTCAGATGAAGATTTATTCAAAAAAGTAAGCTCTGTTAAAGCAAAAGTTCCAACCCTTGAGCGTTTGTATTCCTATAATAAAGTATCTGCCCGTGACCACTGGTCGGTAGTAAAAGAGTTAGGAAAAGGCAAGAATGTTGAGAGAATAAACGAAATAAAAAGCTCAGTAAAAGAAGACGATTTAGCAACACTAATTTATACTTCAGGAACCACAGGTAGACCAAAAGGTGTTATGTTAACGCACAAAAATATGGTCAGCAACTCTTTAGCATCAAGAAAAAGATTACCTCTTGGTAGTGATTCAAAGTCATTGAGCTTTTTACCTCTTTGTCATGTATACGAGCGGATGATTAGCTATTTATATTTTTATACTGGAACCTCCATTTACTATGCGGAATCTTTAGAAACAATTGGAGATAATTTACGAGAAGTACAACCAGATGTATTTACCGCAGTGCCTAGATTACTAGAAAAGGTCTATGATAAAATCGTTGCGAAAGGAACAGAGTTAACAGGAATCAAAAAAGGATTGTTTTTTTGGGCCTTAGGTCTCGGTCAGCGGTATGAACTGAACGGAGCTAATGGAGCGTTTTACGAGTTCCAGCTTAAGCTGGCAAACAAAATTATTTTTAACAAGTGGAGAGAGGCACTTGGCGGAAATACCAAGGCGGTTGCCTCGGGTGCAGCAGCCTTGCAGCCGAGGCTAGCGAGAGTATTTTTAGCAGCTCAGATTCCTATCATGGAAGGTTACGGACTAACTGAGACTTCCCCTGTACTGGCGGTAAACGAAGAAGCCAATGATGGTGTTCGAATTGGAACTTGCGGAAGACCTTTAGGCAACGTTCAAATTAAGATTGCCGACGATGGAGAAATCTTGGCAAAAGGTCCTAGCGTAATGATGGGCTACTATAAAAATGAAGAAGCAACCAAAGAAGTGTTTACTGCAGATGGTTGGTTTAAGACCGGCGATTTAGGAATATTAGTTGAAGGGCAATATTTAAAAATTACAGGAAGAAAGAAGGAAACTTTTAAAACTTCCGGTGGCAAATATGTTGCTCCGCAGCTTTTAGAAAACAAAATGAAAGAGTCTAATTTTATTGAACAAATTATGGTAATTGGGGAATCTGAGAAACACCCTGCCGCTATCGTTCAACCTTCTTTTGACTACTTAAAAGAATGGTGTAAACGGAAAGACATTACTTACACAACAGATGCTGAAATGATTAAAATGGAACTAATTCATAATAGAATTATGAGGGAAGTTAATATTTATAACGAAAAATTCGCTCATTTTGAGCAAGTTAAAAAAATAATTCTAGCTCCTTCTGTTTGGGGAATTGATTCAGGGGAATTGACTCCTACCATGAAAATTAAACGCCGAATATTGATGGAAAATTTCAATGATCAAATTGAAAATTGTTACAGAGGATAACAGATTGTAACAATATTTTAAACATTAAAAAGTCCTACCAAAAAATTGGTAGGACTTTTTTTATAACTCAATATGAATCTTAGAAATTATGACTAACTCCTAAACTTATCGTTGTTCCAGGATTTAAACTACTAAAAACTTGATCCGTTGCATCGTAAGAACGATAAAAACTCTCTCGTTTATCATTCAATAGGTTAGAAACTTTCAAGTCAACAACCGTGTTCTGCTTTTCTCCTAGTTTCTTGTTAATTCCCAGGTTTACACTGTGAAAAGGTTCTTGATAAATGTCTGGAAATCTACCAGACCCTACTATTTCTAATGCTGGACCTTTAACGTTGTAGAATACGCCTGCAGTTAAGCCGCTTTCAATGTTTTTATAACTTAATCCAAAGTTTACTCCGTAAGGAGCTTGTCCTGCCATTTGTCTTGTTCGCTCTATAGTTTCCCCTTCTTTCTCAAAAATCTTACGAGCATCGTATTCTCTGTCCGTCATGTCGACCCTAGATCTAACCAAAGTTAAATTACCACTAACACTCCAGTTTTTTAAGCTCTCAGCAATGAAATCTAACCCATGAGTAGCTTCAAGCTCTATCCCTAAGATTCTTCCATTTCCAACATTTCGAGGTTGAAACTCGCTTGTGGTTAATTGTTGCGGAATTCGGACTAATTCAATTGGGTTCTCGAAGTTCTTGAAGAAAGCACTTGCAGACAAAATTTGCCCCCTTTCCATAAATTTCTCCCATCTTAAATCAACGTTATCAATATTTGTTTGGACTAATTCTCCATCCCAATCATCATATTGGAAGAGGCTACCATTAAAAATTCTGTTCGTTAATGGATCAATTATCTGAGCAAAAGACAACTCTTTAAATGATGGTCGAGCAATTGTTCGAGCGTATGCAAAACGCAGATTTTGCTGTTCTTTTACTGCGTATATCAAATTTAATGAAGGAAAAATATCTAATGATTCTAATACCTTTTCATTATCCAATACGTTTCCATTTGGATCTCCTGCAGCTCCTGCAATGTCTCTACCTGTATGCCACTGAGTATACACCTCTGCTCTAACTCCAACAACTGCCTTCAAATTGGATGAAACCGAAAATTCATTTGAAATGTACACCCCTATGTTTTGAATCGAAGACTCGTATGCGTTTGAATTTATTTCTCTATTAGCTGGTAAATAGTGAACTCCGTTTGGTCTATTTGGATGAATATTGGAAGGGTCTAAAATTTGGTTTGCATCGTTCCCTCCCCACTGCTGTCTTATGGTTGATCTCAATTGCATATCGTATCCAATAATCTCGTATTCTCTTGCTTTTGCGGTATAACTTACCCCAAATTTCAATTTGGCTTTATCATTGAACAATTTATATTTCTTTGTTAAATCCGTTTTTGCAGAAAGATTCACTTCTACTAAGTTTCGCCAAATTCTTGAAGGTAAGCCGCCATCTCCGGGGCTCAACTGAAAGCCATTATCCCCTCTTGTAAAAGCTGTCTTCCGAATATCTGGATCTTCCGATATTGAAAGAGTTGGAGAAACTCTCCAGTCTAGTTCCCAACTGTTGTTTTCTAACACATGGTTTCCGTTCAGAATTAAATTCGTTAAAGACCTTTCGTTGTATTCTAAGTTATCAGAATTAGCAGAGAAACCTGATTGGCCCACTCCTAATGGATTATTTTCAATGTTAAATTTTCCTGCCTTACTTGTACCATTTTGCAATCTCAAGATCGAAAGTCTATACTTTGATGAATTCGTTTTGTATGCCAAACCTCCCATAATTCCTACGAGTACATTTTTCTGACCAAGTTCTCCCGTTTGAGTATTGGCATTAACCATTTCATAAACATTAGCCTCAGTTGCCTTTTGATACTCGCTATATTCTACTTCATCATAATAAGTGTAATCTGTTTTATAAGATAATGAGAAAACATAACCCAACTTCTTCCCGGTGTAGTTCGAAGTATCTTTCCTATCCTTTAAGTCGATTTGGTTCCCGTATGAAAACCCTAAACTGTAATCCAATAAACTAGTATTTCTTGAAGCTCCTAAAGTTGGATCAAAAGATCCCACAAAAGAATTGATTTCTTCATCCGTAGCTCCGTTATTTGGTGTTGGAGTGTAATTTTGAAAACCAGAACTAGGAATTTCTCTTTGACCATTATCCATCCCAAGAGCATCCATACTGCTAGCATTGTAACTCAAGTAATTAGAATTAAAGTGCATACTTGGGTTATAGCCAAGTCCGATAGAAGTATTTATTGTTTCTTCTTCCGGAAAAGCTTTTGTTTCTACATTTAAGATTCCTCCAGCAAAATCAGCCGGCATATCGGCTGTGAAATTTTTTGAAACTAAAATATTGTCAATCAAATTACTTGGAAAAATATCCATTTGAAGACTGTTTTTATCTGGATCTAATCCCGGAATATCCATACCATTTAAAGTAACTTTTGAATACCTGTCTCCAAGACCCCTAACGTAAATGTATTTTCCCCCTTCTATGGAAACTCCTGTAACTCTTTTTGCAGCCTCTGCGGCATTCCCGTCACCTGTTAAAGCTAATTTTTCAGAAGAAATCCCATC